>Ga0209745_1000139_pt1 | contig 39472 bp, 35 predicted proteins | sample BarGraNGADG00312_FD_184495 | JGI IMG/M metagenome (GOLD analysis project Ga0209745, IMG submission 184495) | Arctic peat soil microbial communities from Barrow, Alaska - Barrow Graham LP Ref core NGADG0004-312 (SPAdes) (version 2) | ecosystem: Environmental > Terrestrial > Soil > Wetlands > Peat... | reverse complement strand
CCACATCATCGAACACGTGTTCGACCCTACCCCGAACCACCCACACTCCCCCGGCCGGATCCCGACCCCGGTACCCAACGAGAGCCCCGCGAGGCCCTACCGTGGCAGCATGACCATCGCCGCGCCGTCGGGCGCCCAACACCGCATCTCGCACGGGGACCACCGCGCCACGATCACCGAGGTCGGAGCAAGCCTGCGCGAATACGCCGTCGGTGGCCGCGACGTCATCACGCCGTTCGGTGAGCGCGAGATCGCCCCGGCCAGCCACGGTGCCGTCCTTGTGCCGTGGCCCAACCGGCTCGCGGACGGCCAGTACACCTACGACGGCGTCGGCTACCAGCTCCCGGTGACCGAGCCGGAGAGGGGCACCGCGCTGCACGGCCTCGGCTGCTGGGAGCGCTGGACCCTCGCCGCGCGCGACGACGCCTCCGTCACCCTCGAGCTGGCGCTCGTCCCCGTGCCCGGCTACCCGTTCACGCTACGCGTGACGATCACCTACGCGCTGTCCGACGCCGGTCTAGCCGTGCGGACCGTCGCCACGAACGAGGGCGCGACCTCCGCGCCGTACGGCGTCGGCTTCCACCCGTGGCTCTCCCCCGCCGGCGCCGACCTCGACGACTGCACGCTGCGCCTCGATGCCAGGACCCACGTCACCACCAACGCCCGCAAGCTGCCCACGGGTACCGAGCGGGCCGCCGGGGACTTCGACTTCCGCGCGCCGCGACCGCTCCGGGGCATCGCGCTCGACGACGCCTACCTCGACGTGCTCAGGGACCCGGCCGGCCGGTCCTGGGTGCTCCTGGCCGCCCCCGACGGCCGCACGGGCGCCGTCTGGATGGACGACTCGATGGACGCGTGGCAGGTCTGCACGGGGGATGCGCTAACCGACCTCGCCGTGCGCCGCACCGGTCTGGCGGCCGAACCGATGAGCTGCATCGCCGACGCCTTCCGGACGGGCGACCGCCTCGTCCACCTCGCGCCCGGCGCACGCCACGAGGTCACCTGGGGCGCCACGCTGCTGTGAGACCGCCGGTGCCGCGTCGTCGGCGGCCCGGGCCGCGTCTTACCGCGAGGCTCCGGGCGTGCGGGCTCAGGAGGTGTAGTACTCGCCGTCCGCGAGGACGCCGCGGGTGTACTCCCAGTGCCAGGGTTCATGCGGTCCGCTGCCGCCGCTCAGCGCCCAGGCCGGGTTCGCCCAGCCGTAGATGGCCCCGTTCTCCTTGAGCCAGGTCCAGCCGGGTCCGCTGGTCTCGTTCGAGCAGAAGTCGACGGCGAGGCCCCAACCGTGGTTGCTGCGCCCGGGGACGGCGGCGAGGCCACCCTTTGTCGCCTTGAGGATCCGCTGCTCGGCGAGAGTGCGGTAGGAAGCCGTCAGGCACAGATCGTGGCCGAACCGGGCGCGAAACGCCAGGTCGAGCTCCGCGAGCGACGACGCGGCATCGCCCCGGAGCTGGCTCTTTCCGTCCCAGAGCGTGCACAGGTCCTTGGTCTCGAGCTGCCCGTTGGCGCCGGGCGGGCGAGCCGAACCGTCACAGCCTGGAAGCGGCTGACGCACCTCGGACCGGCTCGCGGCGATCTCCGCGCGGGTCGCGGTCGCGGTGCTCGCGGCGATCGCCGGCGGCGGCACCGTCCGCACGGCCACCCCGGTGAGCACCGAGACCGTGGCTGGCAGATCCACCGCGGCCGCCGAGGCGCCGGCGACGAACGTGCCGTTGCCGGGCAAGACGTTGTTGGTGAGCGGGAGAACCACGGTGATGCCCGCCAAGGCGGAAAGCACGGCGAGGCGTGCAAACCACCGCCTGGGGTGCGCAGCGGCGGTGCGGACACGGTCCTGGGCGGCGGACGACTGGCCCGCGAGCTCCGCCTGGCGTCGTGCTCGGCGCGTCTGCGTGCCGGCAGCGGCAGCCTCGACGCGCTCGGGCCCCACGACACCTCCGAGATTTCGGCTGACCGGCCAGCGGACCCTGCAAGACCGCTGCTGTCAGTCACCGGCGCCTAGCGCCAGACCCTGCATCGGGGGCGGTCACGAAACGATAACGGAGCCCCGGGACCAGCTCCAAATCCCCCGCAGAATCATCAATCTTCCCATTGCGGGGCCAAACACCATCAAACCGGGCATTCAGGCCGATATTCCCGCGTTTTGCGACCTCGACCCCGCCGATCTGCACCATTCGTGTGAGATACGTCTCAGTGGAACCGTCCGCGCTGCATCGCGTCGCGCACCTCACCGACGAGCTCCTCCAGGATGTCCTCGAGGAACACCACCCCGACGCAACGACCACCCTCCTGGACCCGGGCCAGGTGCGAGCCGGAGCGCTGCATCGCGCCGAGCGCGTCCTCGATCTCCGCTTCGGGCGTCACCGAGGCCAGTCCGCGGACCCGCCAGGGCTCCACCTGCGCCGACCTCGCGTCCCCCTCCGCGTAGAGCACGTCCTTGAGGTGGAGGTAGCCCGCGATGTCGTCCAGCTCGCCCTCGCCGGCAACCGGGAACCGGCTGTACCCGGTGCGCGCCACGAGCCGTTCGACGTCCTCGGGCGTCGCACCCGCAGGCACCGTGACAACGCGGTCGACCGGCACCATGACGTCGCGCGCCGTGCGGTCAGAGAACTCGATCGCGCCGGCAAGGAGGCCCTGGGCGTCGTCGAGCAGCCCCTCGGCCTGCGAACGCTCGACGATCGACTGGACCTCCTGCGCGGTGAACGCAGAGGCGACCTCATCCCTGGGCTCGACGCCGAACAGGCGCAGCACCCGGTTGGCGATCCAGTTCAGCGCTCCGATCACCGGGGCGACCAGGCGCGCGATCCACACGAGCGGCGGTCCGAACCAGATGACCGCGCGATCCGGTCCGGCCACCGCGAGGTTCTTCGGCACCATCTCGCCGAGCACGACATGCAGGTACACGACGACAGCGAGCGCGACCACGAACGCGACGGGGTGCACCAGGTCCTCGCTCGCGCCGAGCGCGGCCAACGGGCTCGCGATCAGGTGCGCGATCGCGGGCTCGGCGACGACACCGAGGCTCGTCGAGCACACGGTGATCCCGAGCTGCGCGCACGCCAGCATCAGGGAGATGTGCTCCATGGCCCACAGCACGGTCCGCGCGCGGACGTTGCCCGCGCCCGCGAGCGGCTCGATCGCGCTGCGGCGCGCGGAGATGATCGCGAACTCGGCACCCACGAAGAACGCGTTGGCGGCGAGGAGCACGACGACAAGGAGGAAAGCCGTGCCGCCGCTCATTCCGCCGCCGCCGTCTCGGTCGGTGTCACGCGGATCCGCTCGACCCGGCGTCTGGCCATCTGCTCGATCCGCAGCCGGACACCCGGCACCTCGACCTCGTCCCCGACCACGGGGATGCGACCGAGAGCCGTCATGACGAGACCGCCGAGCGTCTCGTACGGGCCGTCGTCGGGCACCTCGAGACCGGTGACCTCCGTGAGCTCGTCCGGCCTCAGATCGCCCGGGACGACCCAACCGCCGTCGGGCAGGCGAGACGTGCCGGCGCGCCGGGGGTCGTGCTCGTCGGACACCTCCCCCACGAGCTCCTCGACGACGTCCTCGAACGTGACGATCCCCGACGTGCCGCCGTACTCGTCGACCACCACAGCCATCTGCATGCCGAGCTCGCGAAGCTCGACCAGCAGCGGACCGACCCCCACCGTCTCGGGCACGCGCGGAGCCGCGACCATCAGGGCGGCGGCCGGCACGTCTCGCCGGCGCTCGTAGGGGACGGCGATGGCGCGGCGCAGGTGCACGAGGCCGACGATGTCGTCGGGTGAGGAGTCGATGACGGGGAACCGCGAGTGTCCGGTCTCCCGCGCGAGCGCGACGACGTCGGCCGCGGTCTCGTCCCGGCGCACGACGACGAGCCGCATGCGGTCCGTCATCACGTCGACGGCCGTGAGCACGTCCAGGCTGATGGTGTTCGTCAGCCGCATCGCGGTCGCTTCGTCGAGCGTGCCGATCGCGGCCGAGCGCCGCACGAGCGACGCGAGCTCCTGCGCCGAGCGTCCGCCGGAGAGACCCTCGCGGGGCTCGACGCCGAACCGGCGCAGGAGGGCGTTGGCGCTGTTGTTGAACAGGGCGATGAGCGGCCGCAGCGCGACGGTGAAGCCACGCTGCAGCGGCGCGACGGCCCGGGCCGTTCCCAGCGGATGACTGATCGCGAGGTTCTTCGGCACGAGCTCGCCGAAGAGCATCGAGAACGAGTTGACGAGGACGACGGCCAGGACGGCGGCCAGGACGGCACCCGCGGTACGGCTGAGCGGTGACTGCTCGAACCACGAGCGGAGCAGCCGGTCCACCGCCGGCTGAGTGGTGTAGCCGAGCAGGATCGTCGTGACGGTGATACCCACCTGGGCACCGGAGAGCTCCGTCGACAGGTGCCGCAGCGCCTTGATGACGGACTGCCCCCGACGATCGTCGGGGCGCGTGGCCTTGTCGACCAGGCCCGGGTCGACGGCGATGAGGGAGAACTCGCTCGACACGAAGACGGCCGTGCCGAAGGTCAGCAGGATGCCGAGCCCCACGAGGAGCCATTGGGTCAGCACGAGGGGCACTTCGGGAACGGCATCCCAGCGGGCTGCGGGGGCGGGATCAGGACAGTGGAGGGGCCGGCGACGTGTCTCACCAGGGAGCACCGCCGGCCGCTACTTGAGCTGGTCATGGTGCGGTCGATCATACGGGAGCCCCACCACGAGGCATGTGCCACGCTGAGGCCATGCATGTGACGCCCCCCGCGCCGTCGAGCAACGTCGTCGTGCTCGTCGTGGAGGACGAGCCGGCCATCGCCACCGCGATCGCCCACCGTCTGTCCAACGAGGGTTGGACCGTCGAGATCGCCCCGGACGGGTATGCCGGCGTCGCCGCGGCGACCCGCCTGAGCCCCGATCTCGTCCTGCTCGACGTGATGCTGCCCGGCATCGACGGTCTCGAGGTCTGCCGGCGCATCCAGTCCGAGCGCGCCGTGCCCGTGCTCATGCTCACCGCCCGGGACGACGAGACCGACATGCTGATCGGGCTCGGGGTAGGTGCCGACGACTACATGACCAAGCCGTTCTCCATGCGCGAGCTCATCGCCCGGTCCAAGGCCCTGCTGCGCCGCACCGAGCGGGGCGTGCGGACCGCCGAAGCGAACGCCGCGAACCAGCCGGCGGAGCCGCCGATCACGATCGGCGACGTGGTGATCGACCGGGCTCAACGTCGCGTCTCGCGCGCCGGGGACCAGGTGCACCTGACGCCGACCGAGTTCGACCTGCTGGTCACCCTGGCCAGCAGCCCGCGCACGGTGCTGACTCGCGAGCGGCTGCTGGCCGAGGTCTGGGACTGGGTCGACGCGAGCGGCACGCGCACCGTCGACTCGCACGTCAAGGCGCTTCGCCGCAAGCTGGGCGCCGACCTGATCCGCACGGTGCACGGCGTCGGCTACGCGTTCGAGCCGCCCGAACCGCCCGAGACCTGACGTGCCCGTCGCCCGCCATGTGCGCGGTCCGTACCGGGAGCGCCTCCCGGACGTACGCCCGCTCGACCGGTTCCGGTCGGTCAAGATCAAGCTCGGGATCCTGGTGGCCGCCACCGTGACGCTCGCCGCGTTCGTCACCTGGTTCGGTCTCAGCAAGCACCTCGGTCCGACCCGCACGCTGCCCCTCGCCATCGTCGTCTCACTCATCCTCACCCAGCTGCTCGCCCGCGGGATGACGTCGCCGTTGCGGGAGATGACCGCGGCCACGCGGGCGATGGCGGGCGGCGACTACTCCCGACGCGTGCGCGCCACCAGCCGGGACGAGGTCGGCCAGCTGGCGCACGCCTTCAACACCATGGCCGAGGACCTCGGTTCGAGCGACGTGCTGCGCCGGGAGATGGTCGCCAACGTCTCGCACGAGCTGCGCACGCCCGTGACCGCCCTCCAGGCGCAGCTCGAGAACATCGTCGACGGCGTCAGCGAGGCCGATCCGGCCACGATGCGGGCCGCGCTCGCCCAGACTGAACGCCTCGGTCGGCTCGTCACCTACCTGCTCGACCTGTCTCGGGTCGAGGCGGGCGCGGTGGGCCTCGACCTCGCCGATCTACCCCTCGAAGACTTCCTGCGCGAAGCGACCGACGGCGCCGCGCTCGTGGGGGCGGCCAAGGGCCTCACCTTCCCGGTCACGGTCACCCCGCCCGGACTGACCGTGCAGGCCGACGCCGAGCGACTGCACCAGGTCATCGCCAACCTGCTGCACAACGCGGTGCGGCACTCCCCGCGGGGCGAGGAGGTTCGGCTGGAGGCCACCCAGCACGACGACGTCGTCGTGATCGACGTCATCGACCACGGCCCCGGGATCGCCCCGGCGCAGCGTGAGCTGGCCTTCGAACGGTTCGCGCGGGGCAACTCACCCGCCCAGACCGGACAGATCCCGACCGGTGGCACCGGCATCGGACTCGCCATCGTGCGCTGGGCCGTCGGGCTGCACGGAGGCACGATCGAGGTCGCCGACTCCGCCAGCGGTTGCACGATGCGGTTGACCCTGCCGATCCACCATGTCGCCTCTGAACCACCGGCTAGCGTGTTGCCCGACCGGAAGAGAGGCTTTGCGTGAGCGTGCCGACCCTGCACCCAACCCCACCCGACACTGCCGCCGACGGCGTCGTCGTCATCGACCACCTCACCAAGACCTTCGGCGCGGTGCGCGCGGTGGACGACCTGTCGTTCACCGTGCTTCCCGGCCGGGTGACCGGGTTCCTCGGACCGAACGGTGCCGGCAAGACGACGACGCTGCGGATCCTGCTCGGCCTGGTCCACCCGACAGCGGGACGGGCAACCATCGGCGGACGGGCGTACGTGCGCTTCGCCAAGCCGACGCGCACGGTCGGCGCGGCCCTCGAGTCGGCGAACTTCCACCCTGGGCGCAGCGCGATCGACCACCTGCGGGTGTACGCACCTCAGGTCGGCGTCAGCGACGCGCGCTGTCATGAGGTGCTGGCCCTGGTGGGCCTGGACACAGTGGCTCAGCGCCGGGCGGGCAACTTCTCGCTCGGCATGCGACAACGGCTCGCCCTGGCCACCACGCTCCTCGGCGACCCCCGCGTGCTGCTGCTCGACGAGCCGGCGAACGGACTCGACCCGGAGGGCATCGCGTGGCTGCGCGCGCTGCTGCGCCACCTCGCCGCCGAGGGCCGCACCGTGCTCATCTCGAGCCACGTCCTGTCGGAGGTCGAGCAGACCGTCGACGACGTCATCATCATCGCCCGGGGCCGCCTGGTGCATGCCTCCTCCCTCGCGGACCTTGCGGCTCTCGCCGAGCCGAGCGTGCGGATCGCGTCGCCCGACGCCGCCGGCCTGGTCCGCCTGATCGCGCAGGCCGGCTGGGTCGACCTGGTCGACCCAGCTCTGTCCCGGCCGGGCACGGCCGTGCTCCGACGGCTCACCGCGGGCGAGGTCGGGGCGCGGGCGTTCGCGGCCGGGCTCGAGCTGCATGAGCTCGCCGCGCGCGACGTCGGGCTCGAAGGGACCTTCCTGCGGCTCGTCGGCGACAGCGCCGCAGACGTGGCCGACCCGACGGCGGAGATCGCCCGATGACGGCCGCACTGCGCACCGAGTACCGCAAGCTCGTCACGACCCGCCTGTGGTGGATCTTGCTGCTCGCCATGGCCGCATACATGGCGTTCCTCGCCGGGATCATGGCCTTCGTCCTCACGCAGGCCCCGAGCGGGGCCAGCGGGGGTGTGCCCGGGGCGGGCCAACCAGTCCCGCTCGCCCCGGCGGACGTCGCGCGCACCATCTACACGCTCGCGACCTCGCTCGGATACGTCTTCCCGGTCATCGTGGGCGCCCTGGCCATGACGAGCGAGTTCCGGCACCAGACGATCACGCCCACGCTCCTGGCTGAGCCCCGCCGCACGGTCTTCCTGGTGGCGAAGATGCTCTCGAGCGTCGTCGTAGGCCTGGTGTTCGGCGTGGTGGGCACCCTCGCGACCGTCGGGGCTGGGGCGGGAGTACTCGCGCTGCTCGGCAAGCCCTCCTACCTGACGGATCCGATCGTGCTGCGCAGCGCCGTACTCTCGGTGCTCGCCCTGACCGTGTGGACGGTCGTGGGTGTCGGGTTCGGGACGCTGCTGACGAACCAGGTGGCGGTCATCGTCGTCCTGCTCGCGTTCACCCAGTTCGTCGAGCCGATCCTGCGCCTCGTCCTCGGCCAGTTCGACTGGTCGACCGGGATCTCGAAGTACCTCCCCGGCGCCGCTGGTGAGGCCATCACGGGAAGCTCGTTCTACGCCGACAGCGGGATTGCCGCCGGCTTGCTCCCGTCCTGGCAGGGGCTGCTGGTGCTGCTCGGGTACGCGATCGTGTTCGCGGTGATCGGCCGCGTGACGTCGCTGGAGCGCGACGTCACGTGACACCGCGCGCGTGCCCCGGCTCCTGCCGGGGCACGCGCAAACCCCGGTCCAGACGTACCGAGGGCATAAGGTTGACGACGAGCTTGATCTCCAGCCAAGCGGTCATCGTGCCGCGACGGAAGCGGGCGAACGTCACGTGTCACAGAAGTCTGAGGCGGATTCGATCCGGGCCGAGTTCGGCGCGAACGAATGGCTCGTGGACGATCTGTACGAGCAGTACCTGAAGGACAAGAACGCCGTGGACCCGGCGTGGTGGGAGTTCTTCCAGGACTACAAGTCCGCCGACGACGCGACCGAGACCTCGGTGAACGGCGACCCGCCCGCCGTGGCGCAAGCTGCCCCCCCGGCGGCATCGGCCCCCGCGCCGGCTGTGCAGCGGCGTCCCACGGCGCCCGCACAGGCCGCGCAGCCCGCCGAGCCTGCGGAACCTGCCGAAGCTGCGGAACCTGCCGAAGCTGCGACCCCACCGGTCGCGACCGCGCAGCCGGCGACCGCGCCCTATGCCGATGTGCCGGAGACGACGGTCCACCGGGCCACCGACTCCGTGCACGCGGCGGACGAGGTCAGCCGGCTCCGGGGCCCGGCCGCACGCGTCGTGACCAACATGGAAGCGAGCCTCGCCGTGCCGACGGCGACGTCGGTCCGCGCGATCCCGGCCAAGCTCCTGGTCGACAACCGCATCGTGATGAACAACCACCTGGTGCGGACTCGCGGCGGCAAGATCTCTTTCACCCACCTGATCGGCTTCGCCGTGGTCGAGGCGCTCGCGGAGATGCCCGCGATGAACGCCAGCTACGCGTTCATCGACGGCAAGCCCGCCGTCGTGCAGCCCGCGCGGGTGAACCTCGGTCTCGCTATCGACCTCGCGAAGCCGGACGGGAGCCGCCAGCTAGTCGTGCCCAGCATCAAGCGCGCGGACACGATGGACTTCGCGCAGTTCTGGGCCGGCTACGAGGACGTCGTGCGGCGAGCCCGCACCAACAAGCTCACGGTCGCCGATTTCACCGACACGACCTTGACCCTGACGAACCCCGGCACGATCGGCACCGTGCACTCGGTGCCGCGCCTGCTGGAGGGCCAGGGCACGATCATCGGTGTCGGCGCGATGGACTACCCCGCGGAGTTCGCGGGCACGTCCGACGAGCAGCTCAACCGGATGGGGGTCTCGAAGGTCGTCACGCTCACCTCGACCTACGACCACCGGATCATCCAGGGCGCCCAGTCGGGTGACTTCCTGCGGATCGTGAGCGACAAGCTCCTCGGACAGGACAACTTCTACGATCGGGTCTTCGCCGCGCTGCGGGTGCCCTACGAGCCCGTGCGCTGGGTACGCGACCCCTCGTCCGACCCCGACGCCGACCTCGGCAAGCCGGCCCGGATCGCCGAGCTGATCCACGCCTACCGCTCACGCGGCCACCTGATGGCCGACACCGACCCGCTCGCGTACCACCAGCGCAAGCACCCGGACCTGGACATGCAGAACCACGGCCTGACGCTGTGGGACCTCGACCGGCAGTTCCCGATCGGCAGTTTCGGCGGCATGTCCCGCGCCAGCCTGCGCGCCGTGCTCGGCCTGCTGCGCGACTCCTACTGCCGCTCGGTCGGCGTCGAGTACATGCACCTGGCCCACCCGCGCCAGCGGCGCTGGTTGCAGGAACGGCTCGAGGTGAGCCCGGCCCGCACCCCGCGCGAGGACCAGCTGCGGATCCTGCGCCGCCTCAACGGCGCCGAGGCGTTCGAGAGCTTCCTGCAGACCAAGTACGTCGGCCAGAAGCGGTTCTCGCTCGAGGGCGGCGAGGCAGTCATCCCGCTGCTCGACACGATCCTGTCGAGAGCGGCGAACAACGGTCTCGACGAGGTCGGCATCGGGATGACCCATCGGGGGCGCCTGAACGTGCTGGCGAACATCGCGGGCAAGAGCTACGGCCAGATCTTCAGCGAGTTCGAGGGCAACCAGGATCCGAAATCCGTCCAGGGCTCGGGCGACGTGAAGTACCACCTCGGCACCGAGGGCAGGTTCACCGCGGAGTCGGGCGCGACCACGAAGGTGTACCTCGCAGCGAACCCCTCGCATCTCGAAGCCGTCGACCCGGTGCTGGAGGGCATCGTGCGCGCCAAGCAGGACCGGATCGACCTGGGCGGCGACGGCTTCTCGGTGCTGCCGATCCTCATCCACGGCGACGCGGCGTTCGCCGGCCAGGGCGTCGTCGTGGAGACGCTGAACCTCTCGCAGCTGCGCGGCTACCGCACCGGCGGCACGATCCACGTGATCATCAACAACCAGGTCGGCTTCACGACGGGCTCGAGCTCGTCACGCTCCACGCTCTACGCGACGGACGTCGCCAAGGGCCTGCAGGTACCGATCTTCCACGTGAACGGGGACGACCCCGAAGCGTGCGTCCGGGTCGCCGAGCTCGCCTTCGATTTCCGCGAGCAGTTCGACCGCGACGCGATCATCGACATGATCTGCTACCGCCGCCGGGGCCACAACGAGGGCGACGACCCATCGATGACACAGCCGCTCATGTACAACCTCATCGAGGCGAAGCGATCGGTGCGCAAGCTGTACACCGAGTCGCTCGTCGCGCGCGGCGACATCACACTCGTCGAGGCCGAGCACGTCCTACGGGACTACCAGGCGCAGCTCGAGCGCGTCTTCACGGAGACGCGCGAGGGTGGCTACACCCCGCCGCCGTCGTCCGAGCCTGTCGCCGGGCTCGAGCGCCCGGAGGCACAGCTCGAGGACGCCGGGGCGATGATCGGCTGGAAGACGGCGGTCCAGCCGTCGGTCCTCGAGCGGATCGGGCGCGCGCACACCCAACCGCCCGAGGGGTTCACGGTCCACCCGAAGCTCGCCGCGCTGCTGGCCAAGCGCGAGCAGATGTCCCGCGAGGGCCACATCGACTGGGGCTACGGCGAGCTCCTTGCCTTCGGCTCGCTGCTGATCGAGGGCACCCCGGTGCGCCTGGCCGGACAGGACACGCGCCGCGGCACGTTCGTGCAGCGGCACGCCGTGATGCATGACCGCAAGACCGGGGCCGAATGGACCCCGCTGCTGTACCTGTCGAGCGACCAGGCGAAGTTCTGGGTGTACGACTCCTCGTTGAGCGAGTACGCCGCGCTCGGATTCGAGTACGGCTACTCGGTCGAGCGCCCGGACGCCCTGGTGCTCTGGGAGGCGCAGTTCGGTGACTTCGTCAACGGGGGCCAGACGATCATCGACGAGTTCATCTCGTCGGCCGAGCAGAAGTGGGGTCAGCGCAACTCCGTCGTGCTGCTGCTCCCGCACGGCTTCGAGGGCCAAGGACCGGACCACTCGTCCGCGCGTCCCGAGCGCTTCCTGCAGATGTGCGCCGAGAACAACATGACGGTCGCGGCGCCGACCACGCCCGCGTCGTACTTCCACCTGCTGCGGCGCCAGGCGTACGCCCGCCCACGTCGGCCGCTCGTGGTGCTGACCCCGAAGTCGATGCTGCGCCTGAAGACCGCCTCGTCCTCGGTCAAGGACTTCACGACCGGGAGATTCCTCGAGGTGATCGGCGACGCCGTCGCCGCGGCTGCCGTCGGCGGCGAGGACACGCGGGTCGACCGGGTGCTGCTGTGCTCCGGCAAGGTCTACTGGGACCTTCTCGCGCACCGGATCGAGTCCGGCGACACCAGCACGGCGATCGTCCGGCTCGAGCAGCTCTACCCGCTCGAGGGCGAGGCGCTGAGGGAGGCGATCGCACCGTTCGCTGATGCCGAGCTCGTCTGGGTCCAGGAGGAACCGTCCAACCAGGGCGCCTGGACGCACATGGCGACGAACGCACCGTCGCTGCTGGACCGGACGCTGCGGGTCGTCTCACGCCCCGCATCCGCGTCGCCCGCGGCGGGTTCCGCGAAGAAGCATCTGGCCGAGTACGACGAGCTGATCCGAACCGCCTTCGCTCGCTGAAGCCGTCGGGCGGGCCGGCCGCGGAAGCCCGCGCGTCGGTTCGGCCCTGCGGCGCGCGGGCGGGAGACTGGACCGGGCGCCTTCCGCGGCTGGTGCGCATGAGACGAACTGGGGTGAGACGTGTGAGCGAGCTGCCGTTACGGCTTGCGGTGATCGGCGACGAGCTGGCCGCCGGTGCGGGCGACCCGAAGGCGCTCGGCTGGGTCGGGCGGGTCGCCGCCCGCACGCACGCAAGCCTGGCACCCACGATCCTCACCCTCGCCGTACCGGGCGAGGCGAGCACGGCGCTCGCCGCCCGGTGGGACGAGGAGACGGCCCGTCGGTTCTCCCCCGAGGCCGACAACCGGCTGGTCGTGGCCCTCGGGCGGGCCGACCTGGGTGCCGGCCTGTCGCTCGCGCGGAGCCGGCTCAACCTCGCCAACATCCTCGACGTGGCCGAATCGCGGCACATACCGACGTTCGTCGTCGGCCCCCCGCCCGGGCACCGCGAGGACAGCGAACGGATCGCCGAGCTCTCCGGGGCGTACAACGACGTCGCCACCCGCCGCCGGGTGCCATACGTCGACACCTACACCCCGCTCGCGACCCACGAGCAGTGGCTCGGCGACCTCGCCGCCGGCGACGGCGTGCTGCCCGGGCAGGCAGGCTACGGGATGATGGCGTGGCTCGTGCTGCACGCGGGCTGGCACACGTGGCTCGGCCTGCCCGACGACGCCACCTGAGCGGGATGGCTCAGCTCAGCGTGGCCCGCACCGCCGTGAGTGCACTGTCCAGCACCGTGCGGATCGTCTCCACGGTCAGCTGATCGATCCGACCGCGCGCATCGGCCTGACGCAGGTCGGCGCGCACCTCGTCCCGGAAGCGCAGGACCATCGTCTCGGCGTCGATCCGGCGCAGGTGGGAGATGGTGCGCGCCGCGCCGTGGCCCGTCGCGCCGTCGGCCGGAGGGACGGCGAAGGCCCGCGCCTCCTGTGCGGCCGCCGCCAGGTCCGCCCGCAGCCCAGCCATCGAGCCGCGGACGTCGCTTCGTACCTGCTCCGCACGGGCGCGCACCGTCTCGGCCAGACCCTCCTCGAGCGCGGCGAGGTCCGCGCTCCGGGCGGCCACCTCGCGACGACCGGCGTCGGTCAGAGCATAGGTACCCTTGCGGCCCTCGTCCGAGCGTCGGACCAGGCCCTCCTCCTCGAGCCGCGCCAGGCGCGGGTACACCGTGCCGGGACTCGGGCGATAGGTGCCGCCGAACCGGTCGGACAGCGCGATGATGAGCTCGTAGCCGAGCTTCGGCCCGGACTCGAGCAGCGACAACAGGTACAGCCGCAGCTGACCGTGGGCGAAGACCGGGGCCATCAGAGAGCTCCGGCGTCGGAACCGGTCCGAGCGGGCGTCCCGCGCAGCACGGTCAGGTGACCCGAGACGGTCTTCGCCGAGATCACGCACGAACCGTCACCGGTCTGCAGGTCGATCTTGGTCTGACCGGGGCCCGCGCCCTTGTGCTCCTGGCCGTCGACGACGATGCGGCCGGAAACGCTGCGCGCGGAGATGTTGACGCCACGCCCGGCCGGCAGCCGGACGGTCACGTCCCCGGCGACGGTCGAGGCCGTGATCGAGGCCGACTCGGACGACACGTCGAAGGTCACCGGACCGGAGACCGTGATCGCCGCGACCCGCGCCAGCCCGCCCGACGCGGTCAGCTCACCGGACACCGAGTTGAGCCGGAGGTCGCCGGTGTGGTCGCGCACCGCGATCTCGCCCGAGACCGTGTTCGCCACGAGCAGCCCGCTCGTCCCGTCCGTGACGAGTGAGCCCGAAACCGTCGAGACGGATGCGCCCCGGAGCACGCCGGCCAGGAGACCCTCGGCACTCACGGTGCCGAGCTTGACGGCGACGTGCCGGGGGACGGCGATGTGCACATCAGCGCTGTCCCGGTCCAGGAAGTTCTGGAACTTGTCGAGGAAGTTCTCCCAGCCGCTCAGGGTGTTGCTGTACCCGACCCGCAGCTCACCGCCCGACAGGCTGACCTCCAGCGGGCGCCCGTCGACGGCGTGCACCTCGATCCGCGCGCCCGGCTCGTCGCGGGCGACCACATCGACCCGCCCACGGACCAGGCCGACGCGCACGGCGTCGACGTCGTCGACCTCGATGATCTGCGGACCCGTGACGATCCATGACTCGGTGCTCATCCCACTGCTCCTCTTCGAGATATATCGCGTTTCCAATACACGATATATCTCGACTTCCCCCACCGCAACCCTCTCCGGGCGGACAGCTCCGGGTCAGGCGGGGTGAGGCGGGGTGAGGCGGGGTGTCAGGCGACTACCACCCCTGCTGTCCGGAGTTCTACCGTCAGGTCTTGGGGGTTCGACGCGATCGTGCACGCCTCGAGGTAGGTGATCACGCCGTCGCTGATCAACTTCAGGAGGTGCTGGTCGAAGGTCTGCATCTTGTAGTAGCCGCCGTCGCGGATGAGGTCGGCCATGGGCGGTGCGAGGCCCGGCTCGAGGATCGCCTCGGCCGTCCGGCCCGTGTTCACCATGACTTCGACCGCCGGCTGGCGACCGCTGCCATCCGCCTTGCGCACCAGCCGCTGCGAGACGATTCCACGCAGGTTCTGGGCGAGCGCGATCCGGATCTGCTTCTGCTCGTGCGGCGGGAAGAAGTCCACGATGCGGTTGATGGTCTCCGCCGCGTCGCTCGTGTGCAGCGTGGACATGACAAGGTGCCCGGTCTCGGCCGCGGAGATCGCCGCCCGGACCGTCTCGATGTCCCGCATCTCGCCGATGAGGATGACATCAGGGTCCTGGCGCATCGCAGCCCGCAGCGCCACGGCGAAGTTGGCCGTGTCCGGACCGACCTCGCGCTGCGAGACCATCGCCTTCTTGTCGTGGTGCAGCACCTCGATCGGATCCTCGATCGTGACGATGTTGACTGCGCGGCACGTGTTGATGATGTCAACCATCGAGGCGAGCGTGGTCGTCTTGCCGGAGCCCGTCGGACCCGTGACAAGCACAAGCCCGCGAGGCTCGAGCGCGAGCTCACCCACCACCGGCGGGATGCCGAGCTCGGCGAGCGACGCCGCCACCGCAACGACCCGCCGGAAGACGATGCCGTTCGTACCGCGAGCCTGGAAGGCGTTCACGCGGAAGCGCCCGACCCCCGACAACGAGAAGGCGAAGTCCGCCTCGTGCGTTTCGGCGAAGCTCGCGACGATGTCGTCGGGCATCACCTCGGCAACCATGTGCGCGGTATCGGCGGGGCGCAGGTCCCGTACCTGGAGCTTGCGCAGTCGACCATCGACCCGCACGCGTGGCGCGGAGCCGACCTTGACGTGCAGGTCGGACCCACCCGAACTCACCAACGCATGCAGGAAGGGGATGACGGACAGCAGCTGGTCACTCACCCCAGACTCATCGGCGCGCGGGGACCCGGACTTAGACTTCCGTCCGGACGGACACACCGCGAGGTCCGCGACGTACGGGTGCCCGGCCCGGATGTGGGACCCTGGTGCGACCCGGAATCACCGCCGAGCCCGCTCGGGCATCGGCGAGCGGCTGAGGAGACACATGAGCAAGAGCTCGCGCAAGAAGAGGACCCGCAAGAAGAGCAGCGCCAACCACGGTAACCGGCCCAACGCCTGAGCCAGGTGGACATGCCACGAGCCCGGTGCGACGCGCACCGGGCTCGACGCATGCCAGCCTGGCGCTGGATCAGTCCGGCAGCTGACCACGCAGCAACGTGAGCCGCGTGCGAATGCGCACGTGCAGCTCGTGCGGGGCCGACTCGCTGCACGAGCGCCGCACGAGCTTCTTGATGTGGTCCTCGAGGTCGAACTCGAACAGGCACGGCTCGCAGTCGGCGAGGTGAGCACGGATCCGGTCGCCGTCCGCCTCTTCCAGCTCCGAGTCCAGGAACTCGGACAGACGCTCGAGCGCTTCTCGGCATTCAACCGCGCCCTTGCTCTCGTGCAGACTCGGCTCCTCCGCGCTCACGACCCGTCCTCCTTCCCACCTGCGCCGACCAGCCCGCGCCCCCGCGCGTAGTCGCTCAACAGCACCCGCAGCTGGTGACGCCCCCGGTGCAGCCGCGACATCACGGTCCCGATCGGCGTACCCATGATCTCCGCGATCTCCTTGTAGGCGAAGCCCTCGACGTCGGCCAGGTAGACCGCGATCCGGAAGTCCTCGGGGATCTGCTGGAGGGCGTCCTTCACGTCGGAGTCCGGCAAACGGTCCAGCGCCTCCGCCTCGGCCGACCGCAACCCCGCGGACGTGTGCGACGCCGCGCGCGCGATCTGCCAGTCCTCGATGTCCTCGGCCGACGAGCGAAGTGGCTCTCGCTGCTTCTTGCGGTATGTGTTGATGAAGGTGTTGGTGAGGATCCGGTAGAGCCATGCCTTGAGGTTCGTACCGGGCCGGTATTGATGGAAGGCGGCAAACGCCTTGGTGAAGGTCTCCTGCACCAGGTCCTCGGCGTCGGACGGATTGCGCGTCATGCGCAGCGCAGCGGCGTACAGCTGGTCCAGGTAGACCAGCGCCTCCGTCTCGAAGCGAGCGACGCGGGCGGCAGAGTCCTCGGCCTCGGGGGCCCGGTGCGTATCCTCGGTCATCGCGACCGAGCCTAGTCCCGTGATCTGTGGTCCCGTGATCTGTGCCAGGCCGTCCCACCCGACGACGGGCGCGACAGTGGGCCGAAAAGCAAGGGCGCAACTCATGACGATCACAACCGCGCGCGCCCGGCACCCATTCCCCATGCTCTCGCGGCACGTTGCCACAGGTGCTTGCGGGCGCGGTAGGCACTAACGTGCCGGTATGACCCAGTCGACGTTTCTCCAGCTGCTCCGCGAGCAGGTCGGGCACGAGTTCGACGCCCACCAGCAGTACATCGCGATCGCCGTGTGGTTCGACCGTTTGGACCTCCCCCAGCTCGCCGGGCACTACTACCGGCAGGCAGTCGAGGAACGCAACCACGCGATGATGATCGTCCAGTACATGCTGGACCGGAACCTGCCCGTGATGATTCCGTCCGGCGGCCCGGTGCGCAACGACTTCGACGACGTCGTCGCCCCGATCTCCCTCGCGCTCGCGCAGGAGGAGCAGGTCACCAAGCAGATCGAGGCGATCTTCACCGCGGCCCGCAGCGAGGCCGACCCGCTCGGTGAGCAGTTCCTGCTGTGGTTCCTCAAGGAGCAGGTCGAGGAGGTCGCGTCGGCGACCACGCTGCTCGCCGTCGCGCAGCGGGCCGGCACGAATCTGTTCGACCTCGAGAACTACGTCGCGCGGGAGCAGGTCGCGGACCCCGGGGTCTCCCCCGACGCCCCTCTCGCCGCCGGCGGCGCGCTCTAGCAGACCGCAACACCCGCAACACCCGCAACACAACCGAGGAGAATGACCTGATGCTGCTCCGCCGGATCGCCCGACCGCTACTGGCCTCCTGGTTCGTGACGGAAGGGCTCGACGCCGCGCGCGTCCCGTCCCGGCACGTCGCCTTCGCCCGCCCTGCCCTCGACGCGCTCCTCGCCCAGACGGGCGATGGTCCGCGGCCGAGCGAAGCGCAGCTGCGGATGATCGTCCAGGTCCACGGCGCCGTCACCGCCCTCGCGGGGCTCGCCCTCGCGTTCGGCAAAGCACCGCGGACGGCGGCGTTCCTGCTCGCGGCCCTCACGCTGCCGGTCGCCGCGACCAGCCTGCCGCTGGGCAAGGGCGACAAGCCGTCACCCGAGGTGCGCCACGAGCGGCGCGCGCGGTTGGTGCGGAGCGTGGCGTTCACGGGGGCCGCCCTCCTCGCGGGGGCCGACTACGAAGGCCGGCCCGGCGTCTCCTGGCGGCTTGCCAAGGCACGCGAGCTGGCGAGTTCCCGCACCGGCGACGCCACCCAGGCGCAGGTCGTAGGCACGCCCCGCTAACCTGGGCGTCATGACGACGCCCGCCGACACGGCCGCCCACGAGCTGTGGGCCGCGCCGTCGTCGACGGCGCCCCTCGACGCGACCGTCGATGTGCCCGGCTCGAAGTCCCTGACCAACCGGTATCTCGTGCTGGCGGCTCTCGCCACCGGCCCGGGTCGATTGCGCGGCGCGCTGCGCTCGCGGGACACCCTGCTGATGGCGAACGCGCTGGCAACACTCGGTGCCGGGATCACCGGCGCCGACGGCGCGGACAGCGACTGGCTCATCACACCCGCCCCGCTGCGTGGCCCGGTGGCGATCGACTGCGGGCTGGCCGGCACGGTGATGCGCTTCCTGCCGGCTGTTGCCGCGCTGGCGAACGGCTCGGTCCGCTTCGACGGCGACGAGGGTGCCCGCGTGCGGCCCATGGCGCCGATCCTCACCGCGCTGCGGGCGCTCGGCGTGCACATCCCGGCCGCCGGCACGGGAGATCACCTGCCGTTCACAGTCGCCGGGCGGGGCACGGTGCGGGGTGGATCGGTCGACGTCGACGCCTCGGGCTCGAGCCAGTTCGTCTCCGGGCTGCTGCTCGCCGCCCCTCGGTTCGAGCAGGGGCTCACCGTTCACCACACCGGAACCACCCTGCCGAGCCTGCCCCACATCGACATGACCGTGCAGGTGCTGCGCGAGGCAGGCGTGCGGGTCGACGACTCCCGGCCCGCGATCTGGCGAGTCGCGCCCGGACCGATCGACGCGCGGGACGTGCGGGTCGAGCCGGACCTCTCCAACGCCGGCCCGTTCCTCGCGGCCGCTCTCGTTGCGGGTGGGACAGTTCGCGTCCCCGGCTGGCCGGCCACCACGACCCAACCGGGTGCCCTGCTCCCCGCGATCCTCGAGCGGATGGGCGCCCGCACACGGCTCGACGGCGACCTGCTCTCCGTCACGGGTACCGGTGTCGTGCACGGCCTCGACCTCGACCTGCACGAGGCGGGCGAGCTCGCCCCCACCATCGCCGCCCTCGCCGCGCTCGCCGACTCGCCGACCAGGTTGCGCGGGATCGCACACCTGCGCGGGCACGAGACGGACCGGCTCGCGGCGCTCGCGACGGAGATCACGCGCCTGGGCGGGCAGGCCGAGCAGACGTCGGACGGGCTCGTCATCACCCCCCGCGCGCTGCGACCGGGGACGGTACGGACCTACAGCGACCACCGCATGGCGACCGCGGGGGCCATCCTCGGGCTGCGCCAGCCCGGCGTGCTCGTCGAGGACATCGCGACCACGGCCAAGACGCTGCCCGGCTTCACCGGGCTGTGGCAGCGGATGCTCGTCCGGTGAGCCCAGGCAGACGGCGGCTCGACGAGTCCGACATCCGGGTGCGCCCGAACCGGCGCGGCAGCCGCCCGCGGACCAAGCAGCGCCCCGAGCACGCCGACGCGATCACTGCCATGGTGACGGGCGTCGACCGCGGCCGATACACGCTGCTCGTCGACGAGGGCGGGCCCGACGAGCACCGGGCCATCGCCATGAAGGCACGCGAGCTCGGCCGCGAACGAGTCGTGCCCGGAGATCTCGTGGACGTCGTCGGCGACACGACCGGGGATGCCGGCAGCCTGTCCCGGATCGTCCGGATCGAGGAGCGCTCTACCGTACTGCGACGCTCAGCGGACGACACGGACGCGATCGAACGCATCATCGTCGCCAACGCGGACCAGCTGGTCATCGTCACCGCGCTGGCCCACCCTGAACCGCGCACCCGCATGATCGACCGGTGCGTGGTCGCCGGGTACGACGCGGGGATGGACGTGCTGCTGTGCCTGACCAAGGCCGATCTGGCCGACCCCGCCGACCTGATCGCGATGTACGCGCCGATCGGCGTCGCGGTCGTCGTCACCCGGCGCGGACCCGGCTACCGGCTCGAGGCGCTCGAAGACGTGCGACATGCGCTCGCGGGCCGCACCTCGGTGCTCGTCGGGCACTCGGGCGTCGGCAAGTCAACCCTCGTCAACGCCCTCGTGCCCGACGCCGGTCGCGCCGTCGGCATCGTCAACGACGTCACGGGGCGCGGGCGCCACACCTCGAGCTCCGCCATCGCGCTGCGCATGCCCGCCGCCGACGACGACGCGGCCGGCTGGGTCATCGACACCCCGGGGGTGCGCTCGTTCGGACTCGCGCACGTCAGGGTCGAGCATCTGCTCGCGCCGTTCGGCGACCTCGCCGCCGTTGCCGACGAGTGCCCGCGCGGCTGCACGCACGCCGATGACGCCCCGGACTGCTGCCTCGACGAATGGGTCGACAGTTCCCGCGACGCCGAGACCCGGGCCGCGCGCGCGGCCCGCCTGGAGTCCTTCCGCCGTCTCCTCGCCAGCCGCAGCGGCACCATCGGCGCCCCCGACACCCCGGACCGCGAGTCCCGCTGATCCCGGTCGCCCCACCCCCGGCGAGGCATCACCGCTGGTAGGCGGAGCGCCGCTAGCGTGACCACTATGACGATCCGCTCGGGTTACGACGATGACCTGCGCCTTGCCCACGTGATCGCCGACCAGGTCGACTCGGTGACGATGTCGCGCTTCAAGGCGCAGGACCTCCGGGTCGAGACCAAACCGGACCGCACGCCCGTCTCCGACGCCGATCGCACGGCCGAGGAGGTCTTGCGCGCGCAGCTCGCGCGGACCCGACCGCGCGACGCGGTGCACGGCGAGGAGCTCGGGGACACCGGGCACGGTCCCCGCCAATGGGTCGTCGACCCGATCGACGGCACCAAGAACTTCATCCGGGGGGTTCCCGTGTGGGCGACCCTCATCGCGCTCATCGACGCCGGTCAGCCCGTCCTGGGCCTGGTCAGCGCGCCGGCCCTCGGCCGGCGGTGGTGGGCGGCGAACGGCTCGGGCGCCTGGTCGGGCAAGTCGCTGTCCGCGGCCACGCGCCTACGGGTCTCGGGCATCTCCCGGCTCGCCGACGCGTCGTTGTCGTACTCCAGCCTGACGGGCTGGGAGGAGCGTGGCCGCCTCGACAGCTTCCTCGACCTGACCCGCCAGGTGTGGCGCACGCGCGCCTACGGCGACTTCTGGTCGCACGTGATGGTGGCCGAGGGTGCGGTCGACATCTCGTGCGAGCCCGAGCTCGCGCTGCACGACATGGCGGCGCTCGTACCGATCGTGACCGAGGCCGGCGGGATCTTCACCTCGCTCAAGGGCGTACCGGGCCCGTTCGGGGGCTCGGCCCTGGTCACCAACGGCCTGCTGCACGACGCCGCGCTGCGGATCCTCGATCCGAGCCTGCAAGACTGAGCCGTCAGCGCGGGATCGCGTCCAGCTCGCTCGCGTCATACCAGAGCAGGTCGCGCTCCTCGAGGTTCTGGGCCGCGGCCGCGTCGCCCGTGAGAGCCGCGACGACATCGGGCTCGGCCGCAGGCTCGTCCACGTGACCGCACGCGACCGCGTCCCAGGGCACAGCCACGATGACCTCGATCTCGCTCGGCGCCGCGTCGTCGTCCACGACGCCGGTCACCGCGTTCTCGGGGACGTCGGCGGTGAGGACCAGCCGCAGACGCGGCGCGTCGGGGGTCCCACCCAGGAGCGTCAGCGAGCCGTCTGCCGCGGCAAGCTGCGCCGCGAACTCCAGGCCCTCGTCGTCCGCCTCGGGGAAGAGCTCACGAAGCGCGCGGGTCACCGCGTGCGCCCGCCGAGGGCTCAGCGCGGGACGCGCACCGGCGACCGGTACGACGTCGAACAGGGTGGCTGGCAGGTAGATGCGCACGCACCCAGTCTGCCCGGTCACGAGCGCCCTGCGAAGCGGGCCTCGCGCCGGCCCGGAGAACGGTCCGGAGCGGCGACCGGTGCCGTCACGAGGGCGGCCAGCGCCGCGATGGCCCGCCGTGCGGGTGAGCCGGCGGAAGCCTCCCGAAGGGTGGCCCCGTGCAGCACAGCGGCATCGACCGCGGCCCGGTCCTCGGGCACGAGGTGCGGGTGGTCGATGCCCGCGAACCTGCCAAGAGAGTGCCGCAGGGCCGCGCCGGGCCGCGGACCCGCCGCGGACGCGCGGACCCGGTTGACGACGACGACCCGGCGTGCGGTGATCGACACCGGCAGGTTCGCGAGGTCGGTGATCCCGCGCACGAGGCGCTGGACCCCGACCGGGTCACCGCTACCGACCACGACGACGATGTCGGCCGCCTCCAACGCCGAGAGCGTCGCTGCGTTGCGGCGCGGCGCGTGCGTGTCGTAGCTCAGCGCCTCGTCCTGCTCGAGGCAGAACCCGCAGTCGATGACGGTCCAGGCCGCGAGGTCCCGGGCCACCTCCCAGACCACCTCGAGCGCCGAGTCCGGCAGCTCCGGCCAGCGATTCGCGCGCGAGATCCCCGTCAGGACCCGCAGCCCCGGTGCGAGCAGCGGTGTCAGCCGGGCGAGCACCGCGAGATCGAGGTTTCCCTGCCCGGCGGCGCGCGCCGCGGCGGCCAGGCCCGGCGACTCGTCGAGCAGCCCGACGAGCTGCGCGATCGTGCCGCCGTAGGTGTCCGCATCGATGAGGAGCGCACCGCGCCGGTCGGGGATCGCGGCCGAGCCGGACGTGGCCGGGCCGAGGGCGGCCAGCTCGGCGGCCAGGTTGATCGCGACCGTGGAGCGCCCCGGCGCCCCGGTGGGACCCCAGACCGCGACCACGCGGCCGGGCCGCGCAACCGCGTCGTCGCCCGGGCGCGAGAGCTTGGTGTCCGGCAGACCGGCGGCCGGCAGGCACTGCGCCAGGTCGTGGTCCGCCGCCTCGGCGAGCGCGAGCACCGCGGCGACGAGCGCGGACGCGTCAGCGACACCGGCGAGCGTGGCGTCGACCCCGAGCGCGAGCATCCGCTCGACCTGCCCCGAGGGCGGTCCGGTCAGTGCGAGGATGCGAACCCGCGCGATGTGGAGCTGGGCGACGGCCTCGCGGTCGAGGTGAGGCAGGTCGGCCGACACCACCGCGAGGCGACCGAGACCGGCGGCGGCGGCGGCGAGCAGCTCCGCGAGATCAGCGCAACGCCGCATCACCGTGACCCGGCCCGTCGCGTCGAGTGCGGTGACCACGGCGCTCTCCCCCGAGCCCCGCACCGCGCACAGCACTCCGACGGCCATCGGCGCGCTACCCGCCCGAGCCGGGAACGAGGACCACCTGGACGGAGCCGTCCGTCGCCAGCGCGCCGAGGACCGCGGGCAGCAACCGGGTCGGCACGAGCACCTGGACCGTGGTCTTTCCCCCGACTGCAAGCCCGCCGGAGGGCCGCGTCACCTCCGCGACCTCGAGTCCCTCGGCGAGCAGCCGCGGGTCCGTGGCGGCTGCACCGTCACGGGCCGCACCGCTCACCCACAGGTCGACCCGCGCGCCCTCGATCACGCCCGACGACGGCGCGACCGCCACCGCGACCGGAACGGGCCGCACCTCGAGCACGGTGGCCGCGCCGACGGCGGACCGAGGCACCAGCTCTCCCGAGCCCACCGTCCGAAGGACGACGAGACCGGCCGGCACGCCTGCCGTGACCGGGAGGTAGCGAGCGGCCTCGGTCGACCCCAGCCGAACCTGCGCGACGACCAGCTGGCTTCCCGTGACCGCCTCCCCTGGCGTCAGGGTGCCGCGCGCGACGTACACCGGAGTGCTCGCCTCGGCGGCCGAGACCGCCCAAGCCCCGAGCGCCACCGCCGCGGCGACCATCACCAGTCCCGCCAGCAGCCGCGGGTCACGCCAGCTCGGCCGGCGCAACCGGACAGCGACGGGGCTGACCAGCTCCGCACTCAGCGTGTCCACGTCGTTCCCCCTTCGGATCGATGCCGCCTCGAGTGTGCCCATCATGGGCGATCCCCGCCCTCAGGCGCAGGCGGTCTGTGCACGACTGCCCGTCCAACCGTCGCCCGTGCCAGACTTCGACCATGGCCTCCCGGTTTCTTACGCTCGCCGACGTGACGGAGGTGCTGAACGTCTCCGCCGCCCAGGCGTACGCCCTGGTGCGCTCCGGTGAGCTCCCCGCGATCCAGATCGGCAGACGCTCGCAGTGGCGGGTGGAGTCGAGCGAGCTCGAGTCGTACATCGAGCGGATGTACGCCCAGACCCGCGCGCGCACCGGTGCCGAGGCGCCCGCCCGGACCGAGCGGGCGACCACGTAGCCCCGGTCGACCGACCCGGCCCCGGGGGGCGACCGACGACCTGGGCCTCGCGGCGCCGGACCCGCTCAATCGGAGCGCACGACTCGCAGGGTCGCGAAGGGCACCGCCCAGAGGTACGCAGTACCGCGGACACCCTCGACACCGGCGGCAAGATCGAGATGATCCGCGCCGATGCGTTCGATCCGACCTGCGAGCTCGGCTCCGCTGGTCGTGACGCGTACCGCCACGCGGTCACGCGCGAGCGCCCGCAGGGCGGATCCGAGACCGAGCCGACGCGCCACCTCACCGGTCGCGGGCGCCGAACGGACGCCCAGGCCCCGCACCGCGACCACGGCCGCAAGCGGCACGAGGGCGCGCCGTGTCCCCTCTCCCACGAGCACCCACTGTGCGGCCGCCTCGAGGAGCTCCCCGGCGACCGTGCCCCCGCCCGCGACGGCGATCACCACATCGGCACCTTGCGCCGCGCGGAACCGGTCCAGTAGCCCGACCGTCGCCGCCTCGGCGCGGGTGAGATCGGCTATGTCGGCCGCGAGGTCGGCTGCGCGCGCGGCGTCGAGCTGGGCCTCCATGTCCGCGAACAGTGCCTCCCACCGCATCCGCCCACCGTAGGGCGCCGCCCGACCCGCCACGGCACATTGCGCCATCCCCAGGGTTCACGATCACTGGACAAGCGGCGACAACGTGGACCATTCTGATCTATCGAACAGCATCAAATGACATCAAACGACGCTAAACTCTATGCAGGAGGTCCTCGATGATCCCAGGCACTCACCACACCCCCATGAGCCGGTCCGGGGCGCGGCCGCCAGCGGTCCTGGCACTGTCCGCGACAGCAGCCCTGATCAGCGCGACGACGCTCAGCGTGCGGCTCGTGTCCCTCGCGCCGGACCGGGTGGCGGGGCTCACCCGCGTCGACGACGTGATCGAGCTCGCCGTGCTCGCAGCGGGCGCCCTGGTTGCTTGGTGGCTCACCGCCGGCCTGGCGGCAGCTGCGGGGTGCGCTTGCGCGCGGGCGCTCGGACGGCGATGGTCCACGGGTGAGCGCCTCGTCGCGCGGTACGCCCCGGCGATCGTCCGGCGGGGGCTGGCCCTCGCGGTCGGTACCGGCATCGGCCTCGTCTCGACGGTGGTCCCTGCGGGCGCCCAGCCGATGGATCCACCCGCCGACCTCGGCTGGGTCTCCACGCAGGCCGTGGCACCGGCCGCCGCGATCACACCGGCCACGACCGCGCCGCCGGTCGATCCTGGCGACCCGGCGCCCGACCCAGCCGGGCAGGTCACGGTGCAGCCAGGAGACAGCCTGTGGAAGATCGCGGCCGACCACCTCTCGGCGGGCGCGACGGCCACGGACATCGCCACCGCCTGGCCACGCTGGTACGAGACGAACCGCGCGGTCGTCGGCGACGATCCGAACCGGATCCGACCCGGACAGGTCCTGACCCCTCCCGTTGCCGTCATCGGGCCCGGTGGCAGGTCATGAGCGCTGCGACCGTCGCCACCGAACCAGTTGAGCAACCGAGCCCGGAAGAGCGCGCGAAGCCAGGCGCGCGGGTGCGCCTGGGCAGGCTCGTAGAGCCGCCGGCGCGACCGCTCGCAGCGGACGGCCCGCTCGCCGGGCCACCGCCCCTCGCGGGCTCGAAGTCGGCGACCGCCCGAGACGGTGCCGCACTACGGGAGCGCTCGGTTCGCCCGGTTCGATCCGAGGACGACGCCGCCCTGCCGGACCCGACCCCGCTGTGCTGCGCCATGGTCCAGGCCGCGGTCGAGATCCTGCGCGGAACCCGACCGCTCGCGCAGCTCGCGCGCTGGGTGACCCCGGAGATCTTCGAACAGCTCGCGATGCGCTCAGAGCTGACCCAGCGGGTGCTGGGCCGGGGCGAGGGCATGCAGCGAGCCGCGATCCGCCGGATCCGGCTGTGCCGGTTGGGTGCGGACACGGCGGAAGCGACGGTCGTCGTGAACGACGGTCCGCGCGTTCGTGCCGTCGCGGTCCGTCTTGAGGGCTACCGCGGCCAGTGGCGCGCGACGGCCCTCGAGATCGGCTGATCGCCCGGGCGGCTCACCGCTTCTTGCGCGCGAGCCGCTCCGCCTTGCGGCGGTCCTCGCGGTTGACGACGTCTGAGGTCCGGCCGGTATTCGGGCCGGTGGTGGTCCCGGACGCGCCGTGGCTGGCTGGTTCGACAGCGATCCGCGCAAGCTCGGCGTCACCGTCCACGCTCGGCGCCGAATACTGCAACGGCGCCGTGCGGTCGGGGCCCTCGAGACCCTTGGCCACGAGGGCGCCCGCGGCACGGCGGCCCGACGGCGCGCCTTTCGCCGCCCGGCGGGTGGCGGGTGGCGCGGCGGTCTCGCGCTCCGCAGTCGCACCCCCAGCCGTTCCGGACTCGCCGACGTCGGGTCCGGTGCCCTCGTCCTGGGCGCCGTCGGCCACCCGGGGCCGCGTCCCCGCCGCTGCGGTTCCGCGAGCAACCTGCGCGGCCGACTCCACCGTCACGACGGGGCCCTCTGGGTCAGGCTCGGCGACCTTCACCTCAAGGTTGAACAGGAACCCGACGGACTCCTCCTTGATGGCGTCGGTCATCGCACTGAACAGCTGGAAACCCTCGCGCTGGTACTCGACGAGCGGGTCGCGCTGGGCCATCGCCCGCAGGCCGATGCCCTCCTTGAGGTAGTCCATCTCGTACAGGTGCTCGCGCCACTTGCGGTCGAGCACGCTCAGCACGACGCGGCGCTCGAGCTGGCGCATGTTGTCGCTGCCGAACTGCTCCTCGCGCGCCGCGTACGCGTGCTGCGCGTCGCTGATCACCTCGTTCGCGATGAGCTCGGCCGAGATCCGCGTCGGCCCGTCTGCCTGCTCGACGACCTCCTCAGGGGTGATCGAGACCGGGTACACGGCCTTGAGTGCCGTCCAGAGCGCGTCCAGGTCCCATGTCTCCGGGCTGCCCTCGGCGGTCGCACCCTCGACGTACGCGGTGAGCACGTCGGCCGTGAAGTGCTGGATCTGGTCCGCCATGTCCTCACCCTCGAGCACGCGGCGGCGCTCGGAGTAGATGACCGACCGCTGCCGGGACAGCACGTCGTCGTACTTGAGGACGTTCTTGCGGATCTCGAAGTTACGTCCCTCGACCTGCGACTGCGCGCTGGCGATGCCGCGGGTGACGATCTTCGACTCGAGCGGCAGGTCGTCCGGGAATCCGGCGCGGGTCATCAGCGACTCGGCCATCTGGGAGTTGAACAGCCGCATCAGGTCGTCCTGGAGCGAGAGGTAGAACCGGGACTCCCCCGGGTCCCCCTGCCGGCCGGACCGGCCACGGAGCTGGTTGTCGATACGTCGCGACTCGTGCCGCTCCGTGCCGAGCACGTACAGCCCACCGAGCTCGACGACCTCGTCGTGTTCCGCGGCCACTGCCTCGGTCGCCTTGGCGAGCGCGTCCGGCCAGGCGGCCTCGTACTCCTCCGGCGCTTCGGCCGGGTCGAGCCCGCGCACCGCGAGCTCGGCGACGGCCATGAACTCGGCGTTGCCGCCAAGCATGATGTCGGTACCTCGGCCGGCCATGTTCGTCGCGACGGTCACCGCACCCTTGCGCCCGGCCTGCGCGATGATCGGCGCCTCCCGTGCGTGCTGCTTGGCGTTGAGGACCTCGTGCGGCACGCCCTGCTTCTTGAGCTTGCTCGAGAGCAGCTCGCTCTTCTCGACGCTCGTGGTGCCGACCAGGACCGGCTGGCCCGCGGCGTGCCGCTGGACGATGTCGGCGACGACGGCGTCGAACTTGCCGGCCTCGTTCTTGTACACGAGGTCGCCCTGGTCCAGGCGGCACATCGGCATGTTGGTCGGGATGGGCACGACGCCGAGCTTGTACGTGCCGGAGAACTCAGCGGCCTCCGTGTCAGCGGTACCGGTCATGCCGGCAAGCTTCTTGTACAGCCGGAAGTAGTTCTGCAGCGTGATCGTGGCGAGGGTCTGGTTCTCGGCCTTGATCACCACGTTCTCCTTGGCCTCGATGGCCTGGTGCATGCCCTCGTTGTAGCGGCGACCCGGCAGCATGCGTCCGGTGTGCTCGTCGACGATCAGGACCTCGCCGGACAGCACGACGTAGTCCTTGTCGCGCCGGAACAGCTCCTTGGCCTTGATGGCGTTGTTGAGGAAGCCGATCAGCGGCGTGTTCAACGACTCGTACAGGTTCTCGATGCCGAGATAGTCCTCGACCCGCTCGATGCCGGGCTCGAGCACCCCGACGGTGCGCTTCTTCTCGTCGACCTCGTAGTCCCGGTCGACGTGCAGCCGCTGCACGACCTTGGCGAACTCGGCGTACCAGCGGTTCGCGTCGCCAGAGGCGGGTCCGGAGATGATGAGCGGCGTTCGCGCCTCGTCGATGAGGATCGAGTCGACCTCGTCGACGATGGCGTAGTTGTGGCCGCGCTGAACGAGCTCTTCGGTGTTCCACGCCATGTTGTCGCGCAGGTAGTCGAAGCCGAACTCGTTGTTCGTACCGTAGGTGATGTCGGCCGCGTACTGCGCGCGGCGCTGCGCGGGGGTCTGGCCCGAGAGAATGACACCGCTGGTCAGGCCGAGGAACCGGTAGACGCGTCCCATCAGCTCGGCCTGGTAGCTCGCCAGGTAGTCGTTCACGGTCACCACGTGCACACCGAGGCCGCCGAGCCCGTTGAGGTACGCGGGCGCCGTCGCGACCAGCGTCTTGCCCTCACCGGTCTTCATCTCGGCGATGTTGCCGAGGTGCAGCGCAGCGGCGCCCATCATCTGGACGTCGAAATGGCGTTGGCCGAGTGTGCGCTGCGCAGCCTCACGGACGGCCGCGAACGCCTCCGGGAGCAGGTTGTCCAAGGTCTCGCCGTCGGCGATACGCGCCTTGAACCGGTCTGTCTCCTCGCGCAGCTCCGCGTCGGACAAGGACGCGAAACTGTCCTCGAGCGCATTCACCTGGTGGGCGATGCCGGACAGCTTCTTGACGATCCGGCCCTCGCCGAAGCGCAGAACCTTCTCGAGGATCGCAGGCACGCAGGACTCCCATGGTTTTCGTCATCCGCGACCGAGCGGCCGGATGGATCCATCGTAGGCGAGCGAACGCCCGAGGTCAGCCTCTCCGACGTCGAGGGCCGCCGCCAAGGTGGCCGCCAGGTCTCCGCGGCGAGGTGCAGCGACCTCGATGCGGTCCATGCCGAGCCACCCGGCCAGCTCCCGCAGCTCGGCCGCAAGCTCCACGGGGGTCTGGGCCGGAGCCCCGTCCTCGCCGTGTGCCGCAAGGACGCGCAGCACACCGTCCGCACGGTCCGCCTTGAGGTCCACCCGGGCCACGAGCCCCTCCTCCAGCAGGAACGGCAGGACGTAGTAGCCGTGCACGCGCTGCGCGGCGGGCACGTAGATCTCGATCCGGTAGCGCATCCCGAACAGCTCTTCGAGCCGCCGTCGCTCGAAGACGAGCGGGTCGAACGGGCTCAGAAGCGTCCGAGCGGTAGCTCGGCGGGGACGGCGCGCGTCGGCGTGCAGGTAGGCGTCCCGGTCCCACCCGGTGACCTGCACCGGCAGCAGCACCCCCTCCTCGACGAGCTCGTCAACCGCCTGTCGGGCCGGTGCCGGGCGTAACCGGAAGTAGTCGGCCAGGCAACGCAGTGAGCCCACGCCGTGCGCCCGCGCCGAGATCTCCACGAGAGCACGCACCGCGTCGTCGTCGGCGATCGGAGGGGCGGCGAGCACCGCGGGCGGCAGCACCCGTTCCGTGAGGTCGTAACAGCGCTCAAAGGCGGCGTTGCGCCGCGCCGAGGTGACCACACCGGTGAAGAAGAGGAACTCGAGCGCGCGCTTGGCCACCGTCCAGTTCCAGCCCCACTCGGTGCGGGTGCGCGGGTGGTCGACCGCGTAGAGCTCGTGCACCTGGCTGGCCGTCATCGGGCCCCGCGCGGCGATCAGGTCTCGGATCTCGACGACGACGCCGGAATGGGCGAGCTCGACGCCGCTGATAGCGCCCCACGCCTCGACCCGGTACTGCCGCTGGCGCCACTCAAGCAGCCGATAGGTGGACGGGGGAACGTAGGAGGCCATGTGGGCCCAGTACTCGACGAGCCGACGGGGCGCGGTTCCCGACGCGCGATCGAGCAGGGTCGGGTCGAACGCGCCCAGGCGCGAGTACAGCGGCATCAGGTGGGCCCGCGCGAGCACGTTCACCGAGTCGATCTGCAGCAGGCCCGTGCGGTCGACCACCTGTTGCAGGTGCCGCATCGTGATCGCGCTCCCGAGAACGGGCCGACGGCGGTCGAGGCCCTGCGCGCCCAGCGCGACGCGACGTGCCTGGCGCAAGGACAAGACGTCGACGGGGCGGGAGATGGGCATCTGCCCATCCTCCCGCCCCGCACGGACACGCCCGCCGCGCGCGGCCGCGCGCAGGATCGGACCGACGCGTCCTAGCCGGTTGCCCGGCGCTGCTCGCGCAGGTTCGTCACTCCCGCGGCACTGGCTTTGGCCACCGGCTGGTCGAGCTTGATGACGCCGTAGCTCCAGCCGTGACGCCGGTAGGCCACCGAGGGTTGAGCGGTCTCGGCGTCGATGAACAGGAAGAAGTCGTGCCCGACCATCTCCATCTCGTACAGCGCGTCGTCCACGGTCATCGGCCTCGCCTCGTGGACCTTCTCGCGGATGACGACCGGCGAGTCTCCCAGCATGTGCTCGACCGCCTCGCCAAGCACCGGGACGGCCGGGGCGGGTTCGACGGGCGGGGCCGGGCGCACGTCGACGGGAGCAAGCGGGGTGTTGTTGCGGTGGTCCTTGCGCCGGTCGCGCGACCGGCGCAGCCGTTCGAGAAGCTTGGTGGTCGCGAGGTCGAGCGCGGCGTACTTGTCGTCCGCCGAGGCCTCCGCCCGCACCACGGGGCCCTTGTCGCGCACTGTCAGCTCAACGCGCTCGGAGATCCCCGAGAGCCGCGGGTTCGTCTCGTGGGTGACCTCGACATCGATCCGCTGCGCGGTGGGCGCAAGCTGGCCGACCTTTGCGAGCTTGTCCTCCACGTGCAAACGGAACTTCTCGGCCAGTTCGGTGTGCCGACCAACGACGACGATCTCCATGCGGACCTCCGGAGGATCTTTGGCGGCTCATTTCCTGACCGCCGCGTGGACTTCTGTTCCACCCCGCAGGGTGGTCAGCCGACACCTCCTCCCGCGACCGCTGCACAGTCCCCCGGCGAAGCTGTCGCGCGCCCCGATCCGGCGGTCCGAACTACGACCATGACTCCACCGTAACGCTCCCGGGAGACTGCATCCAACCAATCCTGCGGCCATTCGGGGGCCCCTCGGGCGCACCCTCGCAGGGGTCCGCGGCAAACCCTCCCGGCGGCGGTGTGACCGCCAGCGCGAGGGCACCGATGACGACCCCGCCCGCCCGCTGGACTCCTCGCTCGCAGGCGGCCAGCGTCGCCCCGGTCGTGAGCACGTCGTCCACGAGGAGCACGGGCTGGCCCGGCGTCAGCGGGGGCGTTCGTGCGCGCCACCGGACCCCGCCGCCCAGGTTCCGGCCGCGCGCACGAGCCCCGAGCCCGACCTGGTCGCGCATGCCGCGTCGCTGGACGAGCACCGGCTCTGCGCGAGCCGGCACCCCGGCACCCTCGCACGAGACCGCCACCGAACGGGCGAGCAACCCGACCAGGTCCCCGCCGCGCCGGCGTCGGGCCGCGCGCGACGACGGGGCCGGCACGACGAGCAGGGGCGGCGACGCGAGGCGGGCGGCGAGCAGCACCCGCGCCACGTGCACCGCCCCGGCCGCGAGCGCGGCCGTCAGGGTCCCGGTGAGGTCCGCGCGGCCCCGGTCCTTCCAAGCGACGACGAGCTCGCGCACGGGCCCGGTGTACGCGGTCAGCGCCCAGACCGGGACCGGCGGCCGGCCGTCCATCCGGTCCAGTCGCGGAGCCGACCGCTCGCAACGTCGGGGGATCCCCGCGAGAAGCGCGCGGCACGGCCGACAGAGCACCTCGTCCGGCGCCCCGCAGCCGGCGCACTCCACCGGGAGCACGAGCCGGGTCAGGTCGCGGGCCGCGAGAGCCAGCGACCGCCCCCACACGCGGGACCAGTCCGACCTGACCGACCCCTCAGCAGACCCCATCCACGCAGCATCACCGGAGCGCGGCACCGGGCCAAGCGGGTACCGGGCGACCTGTGGACGAGGCGTCAGCCCGCGAATGCAGGGTCGGTCACGTTCGTGACGACCTTCACCCAGCTGGTGCCCTGAAGGTTGTGCAGGAAGCCGTCGGTGCTGGCGAGGTACAGCGCCCGCTCCCCCTTGCCCGCGGCGATCCGGGCCGCTCCTTCGAGTGCCGGCAACGCCCGGGTGAGACCCGGGATCGGCACGAGATGCATGGTGGGGCTGGTCATCGTGCCGCTGGTCCCCAGCACGGCGAGGTTCGCCTCGTCGACCCAGACGACCTGGCTGGCGTCGGTCAGGCGCGCCCCGACCCGCAGCTGTTCGCCGAGCCGCTGCGGCGCGCCGGAGTCGTCGCGGACGACGCCGGCAACATCGACAGTCGGCCCGTCCGCCCCGGTCGACACGACGGCGATCCGGGCACCATCGCGCGACACCCGGATCGAGCGCACCGAACGACCTTTGAGCCAGTCGACGGCCACGGCGACAACCTTCCCGTCCGGACGCACGGCGGCGAGCGCGCCGGTCCCGAGCGACGGCCCGGACCACACCCAGCCCTGCCGGTCGACCGACGGGGCGAGAAGCGCGCTGCCGGTGAGCAGCGTCTTCGCCGGGGCCGTCGGTGTCGGCGCGAGAACGAGCCGGTCGGGACCGGACAGCAGGACCTGTGGGACACCGTCGTCGCCGACCGCAGGGCTGCGCGGGTCCAGAGCCGCGAGCGGGCCGACCGTCTGGACCGGCACGAGCGCGCCGCCCGACAGTCGCGAGAGCTGGCCGGCGCTGAGCACCTGCAGACCACCCGCGGGGGACGGGTCGCGGGCGAGCAGCGCGGCCGGCGGGTCCACCATCGGCAGGCCGGCGATCGTCACGTTGACGGCGCGGATCTTGGGCAGCTGGAGCACCTGCTCCAGCTGGGCCTTGAGCAGGGCCCGATCCTGGGTGCTCGCGGTGGCCGCAGCGGTGGTCAGGTCGACCGCCGCGTTCCCGTCGGCGTCGACCGGGACCGACTCGACCGCGAGCCGCGTTCCGTCCGGAAACGCGGTGGTCACCGCATCCCGCAGCCACGGCGACGGGCCCGCGAGAAGCGCGCGCACGGCGTACGTCGCGACGTTGCGCTGCGGGAACCAGCGCACCTCGGGCACGAGCATGTCGCGGGCCGGAGTCAGGAAGTACAGCGGCGTCGCCCGGTAGACGGTCGAGAAGATCAGCTCCGAGAGCAGCACCCCGTCGGCCAGCCCGGAGATGCGCCACTGCCCGGCGTTGTCCCGGCGCATGTCGAAGACGGCGTCCTGCTGCGCGCCGGGCGAGGCTTCGGCGTAACGGCCGTCGGCATCCACGGTCGCCACCACGGGCAGCGTCACACTGATCCGGGTCTCGCTGACCGGCAAGAAGACGAGAGTCTGCGCCGTCGAGTAGACCACGACCCCTGCCGTCGGCTGCCAGGAGGCCCGCACACCTCCGGCCAGGTACTGGCGCGCGAGTGCATAGTTGTCGCCGAGGCCGGCGGCCCCAGCCGCCAGGAAGCCCTGCACGATCGCGCGGGGATCGGCGCCAGCGGCGGGACTGTACGCGAGCGGGAACACGGTGCCCGGCTCGTCTAGCGCACGGGCACCGTCACCGACCGGGCCCGACATCGGCAGCCCGGCGCAGCCCGCGAGCACGAGCCCCAGCAGCCCGGCCAGCAGGGGGCCGCCGGCGCGACGACGCAACCAACCTGTGCTCATCGGGTCTCCAGGTTGTCGAGGTCGGGCAGCGCGGCCGGGTCGGACGTCCGGCGGTACGAGACGTCGACCCCGACCGCCGGCGGCTCGTCGGGCGGCGGGACGAGCGGGAGCGGGGAGGCTACCAGCACGATCCCGGCGCGTCGCGGGAGCGTCAGGCGGAAGCAAGCGCCCCGCCCGGGGCGGCCCCACGCCTCGAGCCAGCCGCCGTGCAGCCGGGCGTCCTCGAGGGAGATCGCCAGCCCGAGACCCGTGCCACCCATCGTGCGGGCCCGCGCCGGGTCGGCTCGCCAGAACCGGTCGAAGACGTGCTCGGCCTCCTGCGCGGTCATCCCCACTCCGCGGTCGCGGACCGTCACCGCAACCGCCTGCTCGTCGGCGGCGACCGTCACCTCGACGCTGCTGCCCTCCGCGTGCTCGACCGCGTTGACGAGCAGGTTCCGCAGGATGCGCTCGACCCGGCGGGGGTCGATGTCTGCGTTGCAGCGCGCGTCGGGCAAGGAGACGTGCACCCACGACCCCGTGGTCGCCGCGATGGGGATCGCCTGCTCGACGGCGGCGTTGACGACGTCGCGCACGTCCTGCCCCTCGGCGTCGAGCGTGGCCGCGCCCGCGTCGAAACGGCTGATCTCGAGCAGGTCCGCGAGCAGGTCCTCGAACCGGTCGAGCTGCATGGTGAGCAGCTCGGCGGAACGCTTGATCGCGGGATCAAAGCTCTCGCGGGCCCCGTGCAGCACCTCGCCCGCCATCCGGATGGTCGTGAGCGGGGTGCGCAGCTCGTGCGAGACGTCCGAGACGAACCGACGCTGCAGTGTCGACAACTCTTCCATCCGGCGGATCTGCACCTGCAGGGACTCCGCCATCTCGTTGAAAGATCGGGCCAGGGTTGCCATCTCGTCCTCGCCGCGCACGGTCATGCGCTCGGTGAGATGTCCGTCAGCGAGGCGCTCCGCGACCCTGGCCGCGATCCGCACGGGCAGCACCGTCTGGCGCGTGACCAGCCACGTCATCGCCCCGAGCAGCGCCACGAGCGTGACCGCACCGAACGCGAGGGTGCGCTCCAGGAGGTCGAGCGTCTGCTGCTGCGGGGCAAGCGTGTACAGGTAGTACATCTCGTACGACCCGGTCCCGGGTACGCCGACCGTCGATCCGACCATGACGCCCGGCTCGAAGTGCGACCCGAGCGGGTTGCCCACCGGGATCGCCACCGACTGCCAGCGTTGCCCCGTGCCCTGGGCGACGCTCCGGCGGAGCTGGGCGCTGACCAACGGGACGAGCCGCTCGTCGGACACGACAGGGCTCAAGAAGACGGTCCCAGCGTAGGTCTGACCGACCGGACGCTGGATGAACACGTCACGCTGGCCCTTGCCACCGACTTGCAGTGCCTCGACCAGGTCGACGAAGAGCTGCTGCAGCTGAGCGTTCGCCGGTGCCGCATCGAACGTGTCCTGCGCCTGCCGGGTCGAGCGCGCGCTCTCGTCGAGGATCTCCTCGAGACGCTGGTGGAACATGCCGTCCTGGATCCGGTTGGACACGTAACCACCGAGCACGAGCATCGTCACCAAGCCGATCACCAGGGTCGAGGTGATGACTCTGACCTGCAGGGACGAGCGCCACCTGTGGACCACCGCCCGCAACAGCCGCAGGAAGCGGATCCGGGTCCGGAGCCAGAGCCGCCTCACTGGATCGTCGCGCCCGCCTTGTAGCCGACGCCGCGCACGGTCAGCACGATCTCGGGCCGTTCGGGGTCGGCCTCGATCTTCGAGCGCAGGCGCTGCACGTGCACGTTCACGAGGCGCGTGTCCGCGGCGTGCCGGTAGCCCCAGACCCGCTCGAGCAGCATCTCGCGGGTGAAGACCTGCCACGGCTTGCGGGCGAGGGCGACGAGCAGGTCGAACTCGAGCGGGGTCAACGAGATCGCGACGTCAGCGCGGGTGACGCGGTGCCCGGTGACGTCCACCTCGAGGTCACCGATCGCCAGATGCTCGGGGGTGGCTTCGTCGATGTGCCGGAGCCTGGCCCGCACGCGCGCGATGAGCTCCCTGGGCTTGAACGGTTTGGAGATGTAGTCGTCCGCCCCGGACTCGAGCCCTTTGACGATGTCGACCGAGTCGCTCTTCGCCGTGAGCATGACGATCGGGACCCCGGACTCGGCCCGGATCAGTCTGCAGACCTCGGTACCGTCCCTACCCGGGAGCATGAGGTCGAGCAGCACGAGGTCGGGCTGCGAGCTCCGGAACGCCGCCACCGCCTTGTCCCCGTCGCCGCAGAACACCGGCTCGAAACCCTCCGACCGCAGGACGATGCCGATCATCTCGGCGAGCGCGACGTCGTCATCGACCACCAGCACGCGACCCCTCATGGCCCCATCGTGTCACCCGCAGGTCGCGCCAGCGCTACCCCGCTGGAACAACGTCCGGCCGGGCGCCCACGTGGCACGATGGGCGCGACGAACCAGGGAGCGACCAGCCATGACGAGCCCGAACCATGAAACGCCGACGACGCCCGGCTGGGCATCACCGACGAGCGGGCCGTCCGGGGAGCCAGGCGCCTGGCCGGACCAGGGCGCCCAGCCGCCCGTGGCTCCGCCGCCGCCCGGACACGGCCCCGGGTACGGGAGCGCGCCAGGCTATGGGCCGGCCCCCGGATACCGGCCTCCCGCCGCCCAGCCCGGCATCATCCCGCTGCGCCCGCTCGGCCTGGGCGAGATCCTGGACGGCGCGTTCCGCGCCATCCGCGCCAACCCGCGGGTCATGTTCGGCCTCACGGCGGTGGTGGTGACCGTCACCGTTGCGCTGCAGACCGTGGTCCAGTGGTACGTGGCCGGCCTGATCGCGGGCGCGACCGCGGACGTGACCGCGACGCTGGACCCCACGAGCGAGCTCGGGCTCAGCGACACGCTCGGCCCGGCGATCGCCCCACTCTTCACACTCCCCGCGCTCGCGCTCGCCACCACCGTGCTCACGGGACTGCTCATCGTGTCGGTGAGCCGCTCGGTACTGGGTCGGACCGTCACGATCGGCGAGGTGTGGGGCGGCTACCGCGGCCGCGTGGGCTGGGTCGTCGTGTTCACGATCGGCCTCGCGATCGCCTCGACCCTCGTGCTGGGCGCCGTGGTCGGCCTCGTGGTCCTGGCTGCGGCGAACGGCGTGACCTGGCTCGCGGTGATGCTGGGCCTCGTCGGCGGTGCCCTCTACCTCCTCGGCTACGTCTGGCTGCTCGTGCGCACCTTGTTGATCCCGCCCGCGATCATGCTCGAGGGCGCGGGCCTACGCTCGGCCGTCCGCCGCGGGTGGACGCTCAGCCGCGGCAGCTTCTGGCGGCTGCTGGGGATCTACCTGCTCACATCGATCATCGTCGGAATCGTCAACGCGCTGATCACGGCTCCGGCCACGATCATCGCGCAGTTCGTCTTCCGGGACCCGCTGATGACCTCGTTCGCGAGCATCGTCGTCCTGGGCATCGCGAACATCATCGCCTTGACGCTGACCACCGTGTTCACCGCTGCCGTCGTCGCGCTGCTCTACATCGACGTCCGCATGCGGCGGGAGGGGCTCGACGTGGACCTGGCCCGCGCGGCGGGTGAGACGACGGCGTGACAGCCCTCCCCCTGCTGCGGCTCGACGTCCCGGTCGTCCCGGACGCCGCGACCGCACGCCGCTGGGCGATCGAGGAGCTCGCCAACCCCGCCTATCATCACGGCCGGAGCCTGCTCGGTCGCCTGATCGACTGGTTGTCGTCCCTGTTCCAGGGCGGGGCACCGATCGTGGGCCTGCCGCCGGGAGCCGTCGCAGCCCTCGTCGTGCTGGCTACCCTCCTCCTCGCCGCGGTGGCTTTCTGGGTCGCTGGCCCGGTGCGCCTGGCCCGCCGGGCCGCCACGTCGGCCGTCGTGCTCGGCGACGACTCGCACACCTCGCCGCAACTTCGCGCCGCGGCGGACGCCTGTGCGGCGCGGGGTGAGTGGGCGGACGCCGTGCTCAACCGGTTCCGGGCGATCGTCCGCGCCCTCGAGGAACGCGCCCTGCTCGATGAACGACCAGGCCGCACCGCGCACGAGGCCGCAGAAGCCGCCGCCGTGCGGCTGCCGAGCCGCACGGTCGAGCTGCGCCGCGCCGGCCGGATCTTCGATGAGGTCTGCTACGGCAAGGCCTCGGTGGGTTCGGGCACCGACGCGTGGCTACGTGAGCTGGATCTGGGGCTGGCGGGCACGCATCCAGCACCGACGTCGGACCGGCGCCTCGTGCGTGCCCTGTGAGCGCGTCCCTCGCGCCCTCCCCGTCCACCGAGCGCCTCGTCGTCGGCGACGGCACCACCGGCGGGAGCCGGGCACTGGGGCGATGGCGCCGATGGCGCTGGCCGATGGCGCTGGCCGCGCTCATCGCCCTGGTCGCGATCGGCGCTGCCCTGCCCGAACCTCGCACCTCCGCCGTCGCGCTCGCCCCGGACAACCCGTCCGATCGCGGCGCCCGGGCCCTGGCCCAGCTTCTCGAGCGCCAGGGGGTCGACGTCAGCTACGTGCGTGCGTCGACCGAGGCCACCAAGGCTGCTGTCGCCGGGACCACCCTGCTCGTGACGGGCAGCTTCCTGCTCGACGACGCCCAGGTCAAGGCACTCGTCAGGACGCGGGCCGACCTCGTGCTGCTCGATCCCGACCCCGCCCTGCTGGCTGCCGTGACGGACGCCGCCGGGGTCGCCGACGTCGGGGCGTCGCCCACCGCGACATCGCGCCCCGCGCGATGCGCCGACCCGGACGCCGTGGCGGCCGGGTCGATCCGCGCGGCCGGTGCCGGATACCTGGCCCGGACGAGCGCCGCAACCGTGTGCTTCCCAGCCGCCGACCCGACCGTCGGGACGTACCTTGTCATCGACGGCCCGCGGCGGGTGGTCGCCCTCGGTGACCCGTCGGTGCTGACGAACGCGGAACTCGCGCGAGAGGGCAATGCGGCGCTCGCGCTCCGGATGCTCGGCCGGCACGAGCGGTTGATCTGGTACGTGCCGTCGTCCTCGGACTTCGGCGAGCCCGCCTCCGGTCCGTCCCTGCGCGATCTGTTGCCCCCGTGGGCCGGCGCGGTCGGGCTCCAGCTGCTGCTGGTGGCCGCGGCCGCCGGTGTGTGGCGCGGGCGACGCCTCGGCCGCCTCGTCACCGAACCTCTGCCGGTCACGGTGCGCGCGGCGGAGACCACCCGCGGACGCGGACGCCTGTACCGTCGCTCACGGTCGTACGGCCACGCGGCGGCGGCCCTGCGTGCCGGGGTCGCGACGCGATCGGCCGCACGCGTCGGGCTGCCGCGGTCGGC
>Ga0209745_1000136_pt1 | contig 39868 bp, 36 predicted proteins | sample BarGraNGADG00312_FD_184495 | JGI IMG/M metagenome (GOLD analysis project Ga0209745, IMG submission 184495) | Arctic peat soil microbial communities from Barrow, Alaska - Barrow Graham LP Ref core NGADG0004-312 (SPAdes) (version 2) | ecosystem: Environmental > Terrestrial > Soil > Wetlands > Peat... | reverse complement strand
CAACAGTGTTTTATTTAATATATCTAATTTTTATTCTAATATATTGATCTTCAATTTATTATATACATTGGCATATTAATTGTAAACCGCAACACCGAATGAGCCGCCAAACATGGTTAAAAACAATAATATGAAAAAAGCGTATTTCCTTACAGCATGCATGATGTTTCTCTCCTTTGGCCTTATAACAGGTCAGAAAACCGGAAATGAAACGCTTCAGAATGATAAAAAAAGTGTAAGCATAAGTACAGCTCCCGAAATTGAAACACTGACAATTTCGTGGATAAAGGGATTTGAGAGTGCCAATCCCGGAATGAAAGCCGAAGTCCTCTCTCCTGCCGCTTCTCCGGTTGCTGACATACAATTTGTCACAGGCAATACTTTAATACCGGATGAAACAAACTCTTCATGGAGAATGATTGTCGGGAGAGATGTGATTGTTCCGGTAACAAGCACTGACAACCCATACTTTACTGATTTATATAATTCGGGGGTCTCGCCTGAGAAGTTTGCATTTCTTTTGTCAACAAAAAACCTGACCTGGAACAAACTTTTAGTAAATGCAGGTGCCTCTGCGTTAATTGTATGGCTACCTGAAGACAGGACAGTCAGTTCGTCGGTTGCACGGTTTGTCAACATCGAACCGGATAAGATGACGGCATCAACAACTCCTTCACCTTCTGATATGCTGGATATGCTTCGTAAAGATCCCTCCGCCATTGGTTTCTGCAGGCTTGCCGACATTTCTGATAACGCCGGTACAGGATTTCTTGAAGGATTCAGAGTTATTCCCATCGATATTAATAATAATGGCCAATCAGATTACTTTGAACAGTTTTATAACGACTACAGCAGTTTCAACAGAGCCGTATATATCGGCAAATATCCAAAAACCCTGTGCAACAGCATTTTTGCTGTATCTCCGTCTCAACCGGTCAGCGAGGCGGGAACTGCTCTTCTGAGGTATATTCTGACTGACGGACAGCAACTTCTTGCCGCCGGCGGTTATACAGCCCTGGCTGAAGGTGAAGGACTGATCAAGAGAGAAACTCTGTCTGAGGATCAGGGTGTAGTTACTTCAGGAAATGCTTGGCTACCATTTCTTAAATCTGCATTGTGGGTTATGGCAATTATTACAGTCGTGTCTCTTATAGCATATGCCGTTTACCGTTACACGAGATCAGTAAATGTAATCCACGGTATTAATGAGAGTGTGCATTCTGCCGGTTTCAGCGAAAAGTCTCTCCTCGTACCAGGAGGCATCTTTTTTGACAAGAGCCATACCTGGGCTTTCATGGAAAAAGACGGTGCAGTGCGTGTCGGAATTGATGACTTTCTTCAACATATTACAGGCTCCATTACACGTGTCAGGATGAAACCGGCAGGAGAAAGAATACGTAAAGGTGATCATATTATTTCGCTGGTACAGAAAGGTAAACAGCTTGATATACAGTCACCTGTCAGCGGAACTATTACTGCGAGGAATGACAAACTGAACATCGGTACTGATATAATCAATAACTCACCATATAATGAAGGCTGGATATATGCCGTTAAGCCCGACAACTGGATCACAGAATCGAGGATGATGATAATGGCGGGCAAATATGCAGAGTGGATACGGGATGAATTCGCCCGAATCAAAGATTTTCTTGCAGGACTGCCAGGTAACAACGATGTCAGGTATGCTGCCGTGGTCCTTCAGGACGGAGGTGAATTAAAAGACGGCCTTCTCGAGGAGTTTGGTCCCGAGATCTGGGAAGAGTTCCAGATTAAATTTATTGATTCCCTCCACTGATTTTTATCGGATACGTTGAGATAATTAGTCCTTAAAAGTCCCAAATAAAACTTTATTATGAGTATTGACAGAAGAGGCTTCTTCAAAGTACTGGGGGTCACCGGAGTTACTCTTGCCACTGGCAGGCGTCTCAGTGGGGAACCAGCTGTGAAGAGCAAAAAAGAGTTCTACGGTATGCTGTACGACTCTACCCGCTGTGCCGGATGCCAGGGTTGTGAGTTTGCCTGTGCTGAAGCTCATGGCCTACCCGCCCCGAGTTTCGAAGATGTACCGGTGGCCGGTACAGAACGCAAAACCAGCGAGACCCGACGCACGGTCATTAACGCTTATACAACCAGTAAGGGTAATTTTTTTGTCAAGAGACAGTGTATGCATTGCAGTGACCCTGCCTGTACTGCAGCATGCCTTACCAAAGCAATGTATAAGACCGAGGAAGGACCAGTAATCTGGCGCGGAAGGAAATGTATGGGCTGCCGCTATTGCATGGTGTCATGTCCGTTTGATGTACCGAAATTTGAATATTTAAGCCCTAATCCTAAAATAGAGAAATGCGACATGTGCTTTGACAGGCTGCAGGAAGGCAAAACTCCAGCCTGTGCCGAACAGTGTCCGACTGAATCCATCGTTTTCGGCACCCGCCGTGAACTTATCGCTGAAGCAAGACACAGAATAAATGAAAATCCGGAACAGTATTACGATTATATATACGGAGAGCATGAAGCAGGCGGAACAGGTTATCTGTACCTCTCAGCCGTTCCTTTTGAGGAGCTTGGTTTTAACACAAGTCTCCAAAAGTCGTCCTATCCTGCCCTGACAAAGGGATTCCTCTATTCCGTTCCTTCAATTTTTGTCCTGTGGCCAGCAATGCTTCTGGGGTTGCACCAGGCAACCAAAAACAACAACCCTAAAGAAGAAGATGATGAGGAATAATCATTACCCTGCCTCAGGAGAAGCCATCAGACAGGGTACATGGAAATTCTTTCTGAGTGAGCTTAAACCAAAAGGCAAGCTGTTGACTCCTTTCAATATCATCTCTATACCGGTAATACTTGCCGGCATTGTGCTTATCGTGATACGTTTCTGGAAAGGCATAGGTTCGATAACCAACCTTACGCAGGAAGTACCATGGGGGCTATGGATTGGTTTTGATGTGGTAACTGGTGTGGCCTTCGCGGGAGGCGCTTATGTTATCACCTTCATGGTTTATATCCTGAACATCAAGAAATACCATTCAATAGTCAGAGTAACGGTACTAAACGGCTTTCTTGCCTATGTCTTTTACGCCGGAGCCCTGTTGCTTGACCTGGGCAGACCGTGGAACGTAATTAACCCGGTCATTGGCAACAGCTTCGGCACCAGTTCGGTGCTCTTTCTTGTTGCCTGGCATTTCCTGCTTTATATGGTGGCTGAGCTGATAGAGTTTTCTCCAGCTGTGGCTGAGTGGCTCGGCGCAAAGAGAGCACAAAAGATCCTTTCAGGAATGACTCTGGGTGCTGTTATTTTTGGTATCACACTCTCTACCCTTCACCAATCAGGATTGGGAGCGCTGTTCCTCATGGCCAAGGATAAGATACACCCGCTATGGTACTCTGAATTCATACCCATTATGTTTTTTGTTTCCAGCATATTTGCCGGACTGTCGATGGTGATTTTTGAAGGTTCAATAAATCAGAAAGTCTTTTTTGATCAGATAAGTGAAAAGAATCACAGGGAGCACAACAAAATAATACACAGTCTTTCAAAGATTTGTGCTGTGACAATGTTTGCCTACTTCACGCTGAATGTGCTCGTGTTTGTTCATGAAAAGCGGTGGCCCCTGCTTAACACACCCATGGGATACTGGTACCTTACTGAAATGCTTGGCTTCGTGCTGCTTCCGATGATACTCTTCTTTTTAAGCTACAGGAAACAGAACATCCTTTTGATAAAGATTGCCTCTGTTATTACAATGATTGGTGTTATTATCAACAGACTGAATATAAGCGTTATAGGCTTTAGGTGGGATGCTGTTCATCACTATTATCCATCATGGATGGAGATAACTGTGACCCTTGCGGTAATATTTACGGAGTTATGGATTTTCAGGTGGGTAATCAGACGGATGCCGGTATTGCGTGATTCCCCGACTCTGAGTCATGAAAAATAACTTTTAATCGATATAAGTAATTTAAAGCAATAACATAAACTTCACAATAATGGACGGATTCACATATTACAACTTGTTCCAGACAAAGGGTATAGAATATCTTATAATTATTGCCTTCCTGCTATTGATAATACCCTTCTGGAAGCTGCTGAACAAGCCTCTTGAAGTCCCGGTCAGGATCAGGGATGCCTTCAAAACCCTGTCTGCTTCCATCCTTCGCGTTCCACAGGGCATCTTCTTCAGCAACAACCACACCTGGGCACATATGCAGAAGTCAGGTGATGCCAGGATAGGGCTTGATGATCTCCTTCTTCATCTGACAGGGGGAGTCAAGGTAGCAATGCTGAAAAATCCGGGTAATACCGTAATTAAGGGAGATGTGGTTTCAGAAATTGACCATGATGGCAAGAAACTCACAATCGTCTCTCCTGTTTCAGGTAAGATTACTGCTGTGAATCATGTCCTGCAAGACGACCCTTCCTTATTGAACAGCGACCCATACGGGAAAGGATGGCTTTACAGCATAAAACCAACTGAATGGGTTGCAGAGGCCGGTGGTTTTCATTTTGCTGCAGAAGCAAACACCTGGCTTCGGACAGAGCTCGACAGGTTCAAGGATTTCATGGCTGCCTCAGTTAGCAGATATACCCCGGAAACCCGAGCTGCATACATGCAGGATGGCGGTGAGTTGATTGATAATCCCCTCTCAGCGATGCCAGATGAAGTATGGAAAGATTTCCAGGAGGAATTTCTGAAATAAAATCCTCATCTTACTTTGGTTTGCACTGTAAAGAGTTTTTTTTGTACTTTGTAGAAAATTTAAACAAACGGTGTATTTATCTTCGGAAAACATGAGTTTAATTACACCCGTTCCCCGTACAGCCGAAACCATAAATAATGGCACAGCCTGAAGAAAAGAGCAAACCCCGGAATCAATGGTACAAAAGGATCCGGCAATACTTTAAGCTGCGGTCAACCATATACGGAAGGGTGGTTTCAATAATCACCCTTGTTGCTGTCGTCTTATTTGTGTTATTCAACGCTATTTTCAGAACCGTCTATGTTAATTATTTCAACACCGTTTTAAAACAGGAGGGTAATAATGTCGGGGCGATTGTAGAGGGGGCATTATACAATTCCATGCTCAAGAATGACAAGAGCACCCTTCACAGTACCCTTGACCTTATTAACACCATGCCCGGGATAGAAGACGTCAATTTATATGATGAAACTGACAACCTGGCGTATTCATCCTTTGCAACCGAAATGAAATATCACAGTAACCCTGATTGCATTTCATGCCATACAAACCTCAGCACAATGTTTTCCAGGAAAGAAAGAAGTTACAGGATCATTGATGCGAAAAGTGATTGCAGCATGAATCCTAACCGGCCGGGGCAGAGGCACATGCTGATAAGGAGGCCCATTCTCAATGAAATGTCGTGCTACACAGCTTCATGTCACGCTCACAGTGAAAACAACGAAGTACTTGGTTCGCTGATTATAAGAATGCCACTCATTGAACTTGATAAAGCATTGAAGAAGTCATCGACGCAGTTCCTGCTGCTTGCACTTCTTACAACGATATTGATAGTGGCCACACTCATCTGGTTCACAAGAAAGAGAATTAAAGACCCTCTGAACAGCCTTATTAAGGCCAGTGAATCTGTATCGGCCGGAGAGCTGAAGACAAGGCTCGAGATTGGTCCAGGTCTCCTTGACGATATGAAGAAAGTCTCTCTGGCGTTCAATAATATGCTCGATAACATTGACAATGCCACTAATGAACTTGAAAACTGGTCAAAGCAGCTTGAATACAAGGTTCAGAAGAAGTCTGAAGAGCTGTCCGAAGCACAGAATGAGCTGATAAATGTTGAGAGAATAGCATCATTGGGCAAACTCTCAGCCTCAGTGGCTCATGAGATCAATAATCCGCTTTCGGGTATATTAATATACACCAAGCTTATATACAAACAGCTTGATAACCAGGATCTTCCTCCAGAGAAGAAAGAGAGCATGCTGCGCCAGCTGAAACTGATTGAGAATGAGACAAAGCGTTGCGGTGAAATAGTGAAAGGACTTCTTGATTTCTCACGTAAAGACCAGGATGATTTCGAAGAGAAGCATCTCCATGAAATACTGCACGGTACTTATGATATTATGGTGCATCATATAAAGATCGCCAACATCAGCTTTCTTACCGATTTTAGCGCCAGGACCGACCTTATTTACTGCAACCCGGGTCAGGTAAAACAAGCATGTGTCGCCCTGCTGGTCAATGCTTCCGAGGCTGTTTCAGAGAACGGAGAGATAATCATGCGCACTCTGAATCCTGACGACAACACAGTCAGGCTTGAGATATCGGATAACGGTTCAGGCATCTCTCCTGAAGACATCCCTCACATCTTTGAACCATTCTTCTCTACTAAGCGGGAGGCAAGGGGAATTGGTCTGGGACTGCCGATAGTACATGGTATAGTCCAAAACCACGGTGCAAAGATCGAAGTGAACTCAACGGTCGGCAAAGGAACAACTATAGCAATTAATTTCCCGTTAAGAAAAACATAAGCAGAAAAGAGATGGCAGAAAAAATTTCAATTCTGATAGTTGATGATGAGGAATCAGTCAGAGATTCGTTATATAACTGGTTCATTGAAGACGGCTATGATGTAGAGTGTGCCGAGAATGCGAAAAGGGCCCTGGTCCTGCTTGAATCCAGGGAATTTGACATTGTCCTGGCCGATATTAAAATGCCAGGGATGGACGGAATGGAGATGCATAAAAGGATCAGGGCCCTTAATAAGGACACCATTGTCATAATAATGACCGCCTTTGCCTCTGTTGACACGGCCGTTCAGGCACTGAAAGACGGTGCCTATGATTATGTCACTAAACCGTTCGATCCAGATGACCTGTCTCACCTCATCCGCAATGCGGCAACACAAATCTCTCTCAAATCCGAGAATGAGGCTCTGAAAATAAAAGTCACCAGCCTTGAAGATATAGATGACCTTGTTGGTCAGAGTGAAGCGATACGCAAGGTTTTAAAACAGGTTGAGAGCGTTGCACAGTCAAACTCATCAGTGATCATAACCGGTGAAAGTGGTACAGGCAAAGAGCTTGTTGCCAGAGCCATACACTCCAACTCGCCCAGAAAATTCTTCCCGCTGATCAGCGTTCATTGCGGCGCATTGACTGAAAGCCTTCTTGAGAGCGAACTCTTCGGACATGAGAAGGGGGCTTTCACAGGAGCTACATTCAACCGTAAAGGGAGATTTGAAATGGCCGACGGAGGAACAATCTTTCTTGATGAGATAGCAACCATTTCACCCAAAATGCAGATCGAGCTGCTAAGGGTGCTTGAGACCAAAAGCTTTGTACGCGTTGGCGGAAATAAGGATATCACCTCTGATTTCAGGGTTATTTGTGCCACGAACAGGGATCTGAAGAGCATGGTAAAGAGCGGTACTTTCAGGGAAGATCTTTTTTACCGGCTGAATGTGGTTAACATAACCATACCTCCTTTGCGCGAAAGGACTGATGATATACCGCTGCTGGTCAATCATTTTATTAAGAAGTATTGCACATCGATGAGTCGTGATATGATAACTATTGAGCCTGGCGCCCTGAAGCATCTTGAGAGGTTTGAATTCCCCGGTAATGTACGTGAGCTTGAGAATATGATTGAACGAGCAATAGTTATCGGCAACGGAAAGGAGATCAGGCTAAGGGACCTCCCGATGGGGAAAGAGGCCATCAGCAGTTCGGTTGAAAGCCTCGACGAACTTGAAAAGAGGCATATTGAACAGATTCTGAACAAATACGGATGGAATGTATCGCGCTCTGCCAAGGCCCTTGATATTGACAGAGTGACACTTTACAACAAAATAAAGAAGTATAATCTGAAACAGCAGGCGTAAGTGCCTAAGGTTCTCACTGATTGAAAGAGAATAGAATAATATTGGTATCCTGCGGGCCTTCTGAAAAAGATTTTCTCAGGAAGATCGCACTGACGATCGAAAAAGAATTCAGGATACCTGTTGCATTTGAAGAGAATCATGTAGATCTTAATCAGTTTTATAATCCAGGCAGAAGGCAGTACGACGCAAATAAGCTTCTTTCGTTCATCGCAGGGGTTTCAAGGGATGAATTTACAAAACTGATTGGTCTCTTCAGGGTAGATCTTTTCATTCCCATCCTTACTTATATATTCGGTCAGGCAATGCTTAACGGGCATTCGGCAGTAGCCTCAGTTTACCGGCTGAGGAACGAACTGTACGGACTTAAAAAAGATGAATCAGTTTTGCTTTCGCGAACGACCAAAGAAGTGATTCACGAGCTTGGCCATACTTTTGGGCTGATACATTGTCATGTTTCCTCCTGTGTCATGAGATCAAGCACGTATGTTGAGGACATTGATCAGAAAAGTCATCATTTCTGCGCCCGGTGCAGAGCTTCCCTTGAGGAGGAGAGATAAAAAAAGAGGCAGTTGAAGCTGCCTCTTTTTCTTCTTTGGGTAAGTGTTCATTTGGTCTTAAATCCGAACATAATAGCAACGCATCCGCTGACAGGAAGTTCATTCCTGGTGCCGAAGGTTGTGACTTTAACCATTAACTTGAGCTGTTGGCTGGCTTCGAGCTTGAAATCCCAGATACCACTCAGTTCCTTATCCTTATTTGAATAGAGAACCTTGCCCGTAGCGTCATATACGGTGAATTCAATCGGAGGCAGGCCATCGGCACCGCAAATTGCCACACGGTACTCCATGTCAGAATAAAAAGTCTTGTAAAGTTCAGCTTCTTCACCTTCAACCAGAATGGCTGCATGGTAGTTGCCATCGTGAAGATATGCACCGAGTTCTTTTTTACAGAGTGACTTGGCAAAACCCTTGCACTGTGCTGTTGCTTCCCCTGATGTCATCAGAGCAAGGAGCAACGTTACCAGAAATATCTGTATGAACTGTTTCATCGGTCCCTATTTTACATAAATGTTTCTTATTTCTCCAACCTTGTCCTTGATAGCCAGGAAAACATCCTGCTTGATTTCAGACATTGCTGCTCCGGTGATCTCGGTAACACCTGTCTTATCATCATATTTTGTTGATGTAGGTGTGGAAGTGCGTTCCACCTTATCAAAGATGGTCTTCAGTTCACGGATGGGACCCAGGAGTTCCTGGATTGCCGTGTTGTCATTGTAAGTCTCGAGAAGCCGGATAAGATCATCAACAGACATTTTCTGGTCAGCAATGGTTTTTACCAGTTTATTACCTTTAAAGCTTTTCATATCAACCATATGCGTTGATATATACAGTCCTTCGACAAATCCGCCTGCAATAATTGTAGCGGCAACTGCATGCTGCTCATCATCCTCCAGGTAAGCCTGTGAGTTCAGGAACGTCTCCGAGACGATTTCCATGATCACATCACGGTTATTTATATTCTGCTCGAGCTTTTCTATTGTCCCTTCATCGATCGCATCTATTATGCCCAGACCGGTGGCCATATCCTCAGCAGCCTGCATATAATTGACGAGCAAAGAAGTCTCGTCATACATGCTTGCAAAACTCAGGTCACATACATAGATCCCGAGGTTCAGTGCCATGCTCTTGCTTGTCGTATAGTTACTCTTGTTTTCAACCGGGTTTAGAAGTGTAGCATCAAACCTTGCCCCTGCTTCTTTTATGAGCTGAGCAACCTCAAGCGGTGTCGGGAGTGCATTAAATACCTTCTCGGCGCTTTTTATTTGCTCCATCGTCTGCTCATCAGCACTAATATTTTCTTCTGTTACTTTTGCTTCCTTCCCTTTTGTTCTTCCCTTGCATGATGTGGCAGCCATACAGACTACGAGAGCGGTCACTCCCAGTATCAGTGGCAGAATTTTAAGCTTACTGTTCATAATGATTATTGTTTTAGAGTTCACAGGCTAATATCCGACCAAATTAAACCTTTTTTTTTATTATTCAAATGTGCCCTTAAGTTATTATTAGACCTAATTTTGTTCAAAACTTACCAACATGTTAAAGTCTGAAAAGAAACTGGCTGAGCTGAAAAAAATACTCAACAACGGAAAGTATAACGAGATAACTGACCGGATTAGTATGCTTCGCACTGAAGAACCGTTCGAGGGCGCTATCAGTTTATTGGCTCATTTCTATGATGAAACCATTGATAAAGGTCTTAAACTTATAATTTCGGATTTTTTCAACGACATGAAAGAGAGATCGGAACGGGCAGAATTGATTAAGTCAATTTCATCAGTCAGCAAACCTGACTCCAAAGCCATGCTTGCATCTTCCTGCTGGCAGTCTGGACTTGAGTATTCGGAATATGCCATGGCACTGGCTGAGTTATTCATGATCAGCGATTATATGACCTCGGTCGAATGCTTCACCGTGCTTGATAATTGCGTACAACTGATAAGCAAAACTGACAAATCAGGAATTATAGAAAGAATTGAAACAGAGATAAAGACATTCGAAAAAGAAAAACAGCAGCTTGCCCGGGAACTTGTTTCCGTTCTGAAGAGGTGATTAAATATAAGAGCTGTAATGCTTCATAAACTGTGAGCGTTCGAACAGTGCCGGGTTGTCAATATTCCGGTAATTCAACAGTCCCCTGAAATCATTGATGCTGCTGAACTCCTTGTCATTCATCCATTTACGTATCGTATTGTTAATTTCGGTAATGACAGTAAAGCCTCTCTTGTAGAGGGCCGAACAAACCTGCACTGTTGTTGCACCGGCAAGCAGGTATTTGATGGCATCATCCCCGGTATATACAGCTGTTGAGGCAGAGATATCCATTTTTATGTTCAGGGCACTGACCATTCCCACCCAGCGTAATACATAACGTCGTTCAACCGGATTTGAAAGAACCGATGCCGGGATGACGGAAAGATTATTTATGTCAAAATCAGGTTCATAGAACCTGTTGAAGAGAACCATTCCTGAGGCACCGTGATTATGGACCTGCATTGCAAAATTCAAAAGGTTTGAAAAGCGGAGTCCTATCTTCACACTGATTGGAACAGTGAGTTTTTTCTTCAGGCTGTCAATAATTTTGAAATAAACATCTTCGGCATCTGCTGATGACTGGTGCATGTCAACAGGCATAAAGAAGATGTTCACCTCCAGAGCACTTGCTCCCGCATTTTCAATCTCAACCGCAAAATCCGTCCAGCCTTTAGCGGAGAAACAGTTTATGCTGGCGATGACGGGTATCTTCACGCTATTACGGGCCTTAGATATCAGTTCAAGGTAGTTTTCGACACTGTTAGTCCGCGTATAATATAACAGGTAATCATCAGCCTCGGGGTATGACTCTTTTGCCGACATTGACGTGGCCATTGACACTATCTGTTCCTCAAAGAGGGACTTCAGAACCACAGCACCTGCTCCGGCCCTCTCAGCCTCTTTGATCGATTCAACTCCGGATGTAAAATTTGAACTTCCTGCAATAACCGGACTGCTGAGTTCAAGTCCTAGATAACGTGTGCTTATGGTGCTCATTTTATTTTTTAATTCGTTCTCCAAATATAAGTGTTCCCACCCTTATCATGGTACTTCCTTCATCTACAGCTATCCGCCAGTCGCCTGACATACCCATTGATAATTGAGTGAACCAGCCGTAGTTGCTGAAGCATCTCAGGCGGGTTTCCCTGTACAGGCGAGAGAGTGACCTGAATTCCGATCGTACCTTGTCCATATTATCTGTAAAAGATGCAATTCCCATAAGACCGCATATCCTTACATTGGTTAATGATGCAGCTCTAGATGTCCAGTCAGTATCCTCAATCTCATTAATGCTGAAGCCTGACTTTGTCTCCTCCAAAGCAATATGGACCTGTAAAAGACAATCAATAATCTTTTTCTGCCTGGCAGCCTCACTGTCAATCATCCCGAGAAGTCTTATTGAATCAACCGATTCGATCACTGACGCTGAAGCAACAGCCTGTCTTACCTTGTTTGACTGCAGATGACCGATCAGATGCCAGTTTATCCCGTCCGGAAGAGCTGCCTTTTTTGCAGCCAGTTCCTGCACCCGGTTTTCTCCAAAAGTATGAAGGCCTGCGTTAAATGCTTCAAGCACTTCTTCAGGACTTCGTGTTTTTGAGACGGCAACAATTGAAACGTTACCTGGAAGCTCCTTCACCAGAGCATCAATATTCCGTGTGATGCTATTCATCAGTCAACCCCTGACTGCTTGTCAGTCAAGTTTATGTATAACCAGTCCGCTGCGCAGTTTGGGCTCAAACCATGTCGTTTTCGGGGGCATGATATTACCGGTGTCGGCTATGGTAATTAACTGTTTCATTGATACCGGATAAAGCGCAAAAGCAACTTTCATCTCACCGCTGTCAACGCGTTTTTTCAGCTCGCCCAGTCCGCGTATACCTCCGATGAAGTCAATTCGTTTTGACCGCCTCAGGTCCTGTATGTCAAGCAGTGGCTTAAGAACTTTTTCAGTCAGGACGGTTACATCAAGAACACCTATCGGGTCAGCATCATTAAAAGTACCTGGTCTGGCAGTAAGGCTATACCATTTGCCATTAAGGTACATTGCGAAGTTATGCAGTTTACGGGGCAGGTAAGTGTTTGACCCCTTATCTTTTACAACAAAGCATTCTTCAAGTTTTGACAGCAGCTGCTCTGGTGTGTGTCCGTTAAGATCCCTGATAACACGATTGTAATCAAGTATCCTGAGCTGTTCATCCGGGAAGATCACTGCAAGAAAATAATTGTACTCTTCATCTCCCCTGTGGGCAGGGTTTTTGTCACGCTTTTCCTTACCCACCCGGGCAGCGGCTGCGGTGCGGTGATGTCCGTCGGCAACATACATGAGAGGCACTTTTTCGTTAAAAAGCTTCTCTACCTGTGATATCATCGTTTCATCCCTGATAACCCAGAACTGATGACCTATTCCATCTTCCGCCACAAAGTCATATTCGGGTTTCTGTTTCCTGACAACGCGACTTACAATTTTATCAAGTTCCTTTACTGCAGGATAGGCAAAAAAAACAGGCTCAATATTGGCATTATTGGTTCTGACGTGCACCATGCGGTCTTCCTCTTTGTCAGGACGGGTAAGCTCATGTTTCCTGATCACCCCCGAGAGATAGTCATTTACTGCTGCTGCTCCCACAATTCCATACTGTGTGCGTCCCTTCATTGTCTGGGCATAAATATAGAAATTGGGTTTTTCATCCTGAACGAGCCATCCCTTTGCCTGCCATTCAGTAAAGTTTTCAAATGCTTTCCGGTAAACATCTTCTGAATGCACGTCAGTACCTTCCGGCAAATCAATCTCCGATTTTGTAATATGCAGGAGCGATTTTTCCTTGCCCTTTGCCATTACAGCAGCTTCTTCCGAATTCATTACATCATAAGGGAGGCAGGCAATCTCGGATGCCAGTCCGGCCGGAGGCCTGAGCCCCCTGAAAGGTTTAACAACAGTCATTTTATCAGTAAGGTTCTGTTTAGGGTTTGTTAACTCTGAATGTTTCGTCTCCCGTGGCGAAGAAAGAGACAATCTGTCGTGCGGCAGCAACACCCGCATTGACATTTGCTTCTTCTGTCTGCGCCCCCATCTTCTTGGGAGTAAAGAAGTACCGTCCGGCAAACTTTGAAGCAAAGAGCTCTGCGTTGTCAGGGGCGATATCTGTTAAATATTTCAGGTCGTTCCTCTTTTCCATCACTGCAGCAAATTCAACCTCATTTATAACCTCCTTACGGGCTGTATTGACCAGCACGGCTCCCGGGGGCATCAGTGAGATCAGTCTCTCTCCAATGGAGTTTTTAGTTTTGTCATTTGCCGGAATATGCAGTGAAACATACTGGCTCATGGAATACAATTGTTCAATAGTATCGACCGGTGTCACACCAGCTTCGATCATGATCTTTTTGTCCACGAACGGATCGAAGGCATATGTCTTCATTCCGAAGCCTGCTGCAATCCGTGCCATGCATTTCCCGACGTTACCGAAGGCATGCAGGCCGAGGGTCTTGCCCAGCAGCTCCGATCCGGTCTTGCCGTCGAAACCGCCGCGGGCAGTATACAGCATCATTCCGAATGCCAATTCAGCAACGGCATTTGAGTTCTGTCCCGGTGTGTTCATTGCAACAACATTGCTCCCGGTGCAGGCATTCAGGTCGAGGTTGTCATAACCGGCGCCTGCCCTCACCACAATCTTCAGTCTCTTGGCTGAGGCAATGACTGCAGCATCTACAATATCAGATCGAACTATAAGTGCATCAGCATCAGCGACAGCGGAACAGAATTCCTCCGGAGTCTTGTACTTCTCAAGGAGGATCAGGCTATAGCCTCCTTTTTCAACGATCTCACGTATCTTCGTTACAGCAACAGGTGCAAAGGGCTTATCTGTGGCAACTAAAACCTTCATGATACCGTTTAGTACTTATTTTCAAATTCCTTCATGCATTCGACCAAAGCCCTGACGCTCTCGATGGGTAGTGCGTTATAGAGAGAAGCACGGAAACCGCCTACCGAGCGGTGCCCTTCAATACCAACCATACCCTTTGACTTGGCAAAGGCAGCGAATTCTTTTTCAAGCTCCTTATAATTTTCCGACATCACGAAACAGACATTCATCAGTGATCTGTCTTCCGGGTCAGGCACTGTCGCAACAAAAAGCTTATTGCGTTCGATCTCGTCATAAAGCAGAGCAGCTTTTTCCTGATTGATCTTCTGCATTGCCTTTACCCCACCCTTCCCGGTAAGCCATTCAAGTGTCTTCGCAGCTGCAAAGACGACCATTACCGGGGGTGTGTTGAACATTGATTCCTTTTCAATATGTGTCTTATAATTAAGCATGGTTGGAATGGGCCTCGTAACCTTGCCAAGCACATCATCCTTAATGATCACCAATGTAACCCCTGCGGGTGCCAGATTCTTCTGTGCACCACCGTAAATGATAGAATATTTCGAAACATCAACCGGACGGCTGAATATATCAGAAGACATATCCGCCACGAGTGGTACACTGACAGTCAAGTCTTTCTTTAATTCAGTCCCGAAGATAGTGTTGTTTGAAGTGATGTGGAAGTAATCTGCGTCAGGAGGCACAACGAAACTTTTCGGGATATAATTGAAGTTCTTGTCCTTTGATGATGCTACTTCAACGACTTCGCCGAATAGTTTAGCTTCTTTCAGGGCTTTCCCTGCCCATTCGCCAGTGTTGAGGTAAGCTGCCTTTTTCTCGAGCATGTTCATTGGCACCATGGCAAACTGCAGGCTTGCACCACCGCCAAGGAATATCACGGAATAGCCTGATGGTACATCGAGCAGCTGCTTAACCATTGTTACAGCCTGTTCCATAACCGCTACAAACTCCTTGCTGCGGTGTGATACCTCCATGATCGAGAGTCCTGTTCCGGCAAAATCCTTTATAGCTTCAATCACCTTCTCATTTGTGTACTGAGGCATGATCGAAGGTCCTGCATAAAAGTTGTGCTTTTTCATTTCTGATGATTTTATAATGATTGGTTAATTTTGTATTCTCTCTCAAATCTATACAATTAAGTTTACCTGACCATCTAATCAATGGTCATAGAGCTACCAGTTTTCCGTTTCGCAATACCGGGATAACGCCTGTTACGTTAAATGTATGGCAATAGCCTATACAGTCATCAAGACCTTTATCCCTGAGCCTTGACCTCTGGGCAGCTTTTTCAATATAACCTAACAGGTCACCCTTCGCCATTTTCCACAGATCTGTGGCAGCATGTACGGAGTCGCAGGCAGCCTCAAACCGTCCGCTCTCAAGAAGTTTTTCCGCAATGGCTCCTGCACAGACAGCATCCTCAAGGCTGAAGCGTGACTTCCACCCGGCGCATACGATTATAACCTTCCTGTCCTGTTCTTCAAGCCAACGGCACAGGGCATCGAAATTAAGGTAAGAACCTATCACAACAGCACTGCAATCTGATGCCATCTTCATAATACCTGTACCGTTTGTGGTGCTGTATGCTACAATCTTTCCCCCTACCTTCTCCCTGGTGAAATTGAACGGTGAGTTGCCAAAGTCAGCGAAATCCAGTATATAGCCATCACGCTCTGCTGCAAGAAGATAACCTTTACCCTTCATCTCTCTTGCTTCCTCCACAGTGGCAACCGGTATTATTTCACGGACACCGTTGGCAAAAGCAGTACAGATTGAGCTTGTCGCTCTGAGGATGTCTATGATTACAACCACAGCGCATTTGTCTGCATGTGCTCCAAATATTGCGGGGGAAAAGCATATTTCAAGACTCTTTTGTGTCATAGCATCAACCGTTGACTGAACGCTTTTTTATAACTTATAAAAAGGGAGAGAAGCAACCTTTGCTTTCAGGTCCTTACCCCTGACCCGGATATATATTTCGGTATCAGTTTTCCAGAAATTTTTCTTCAGATAAGCCATCCCTATGCCCTGCTTCAGCATTGGTGACATGGTGCCTGAAGTGACTTCGCCGATATTGTTTCCGGAAGCATCCACTACCTCATAGTGTTGTCTTGGAATACCTTTATCGATCATTATAAAACCCTTCAGGCGTCTTTCGGTCCCTTCCTCCTTCTGTTTGAGAAGGAGGGTCTTATCAACGAATTCCTTACCGGGAACAAATTTGGTAATCCATCCCAGTCCTGCCTCAATTGGCGAAGTAGTGTCATTTATATCATTACCGTAGAGACAGTAGCCCATCTCAAGGCGAAGGGTGTCCCTGGCGCCGAGGCCAACTGGTCTGATACCATATTCTTCACCGGCCCTGAAAACCTCTTTCCAGAGCCGCTCAGCGTCTGCATTCTTGACGTATATTTCGCAGCCTCCGGCACCGGTATAACCAGTGGTAGAAAATATGACGCCATCTATTCCCGCAAACTTCAGAACTTTGAAGGTGTAATATTCCATATCTGTAACATTTTCTGAAGTAAGCTTCTGCATTGCCTTGAGTGCCAGCGGTCCCTGTATGGCAAGCTGTGCTGTACCTTCCGAAGCATTATGCATGTCTTTCCCCGGGCCGGAAGCGATTCCAAACCGCTCAGCATTTCTTACACACCATTCCCAGTCCTTGTCAATGTTTGCAGCGTTAACAACGAGAAGATATTTCTCAGCACTGAACCTGTAAACGAGCAGGTCATCAACAATACCTCCCTTCCCGTTTGGAAAACATGTGTACTGTACCTTGCCGTCAGTAAGAGCTGAAACATCATTTGAAGTGATATACTGCAGAAAATCGAGGGCACGCGGACCGTTAACCCAAAACTCTCCCATATGAGAGACATCAAACACACCCACTTTCTTGCGCACCGTGATATGCTCATCGGTGATACCTGTATATTCAACCGGCATATTGTACCCGGCAAAAGGTATTATCCTGGCTCCCAGAGCCTCATGAAACTTCAGAAACGGAGTGTTTTTCATTGCATTGGATTTTGTATATTGAACAAAAGTATCATTTTCCCATCGATAAAACCTGCAATAAATCATTTTTGGACCTGCCTCTTTTAACTTAATTAGTACGCAGGAGGTATCATTATTTCTATATTTGCATCATTGACAAACCTGAACCAATGGAATACAAGGTATTCAATCCTGACTATCTCGTGAACATTACCGACGGAGACGCCGCCACAATGGAAGAGATCGTAGGGATATTCCGCAGCCAGATCCCTGAATTTATCACAGAGATGAACAATCTGTTTGGCAGCGGCAAATACTATGAGCTGGGACTTCTAGCTCATAAGGCAAAAGGTTCAGTGACAGTGATGGGGATGGAGCAAACCGCAGTAATGCTAAAGGAATTCGAGCTGAATGCAAAAGCCGGGGAGCAGAAGGAGAAATATGCCGGCTACATCTCAAAGTTTGAAGAGGATGCCTCAACTGTCCTGGCAGAGATAGACGATTATTTAAGCAAAAAAGTGTGATCTGTCATGATATTTTCAGAAAAGCTCAACGGGATTGAGATCATCAGCTTCGACGATGACAGGATCAATGCTAACAATGTTGGCAGCATCAAGCCTGTTATACTTAAGTTATTCGAGATACCATATACAAGGGTAGTCATTGACCTGGGAGGGGTGAATTATCTCGACAGCACAGCATTTGCCATGTTCCTCCATCTCTTGCGTGTGGCACGCTCAAATTACTGTACTTTCAGGATTTGCGGGCTTACACCGCGAGCCGCTGAGTTGTTTGAAATGCTGCAGCTCAATAAGGCGCTCGATATTTACCCGGACCGTGAGACATGTCTTGAGAGCTTCCTACGGAGCGGGCCCTCTTAGACATTCGTGATAATCAGTTCTCCGGAACGGACATCAATTTTGACAGTCTTTTCTTTGTCAATGGTTCCCGCAATGATCGCCTTTGACAGTTCATTAACTATCTCCTTCTGAATGAGTCGTTTAACGGGCCTTGCACCAAAGAGCGGATCAAATCCCTTTTCAGCAAGCCAGGCGATAGCCCTGACAGTAATCTCACTTCTGATTCCTTTCTCTTCAAGCATCTGCGAGACACGGCTGAATTGAAGTCTGACAACCTCACGTATCTGTTCAACGGTCAATGGTCTGAACATAACTATCTCATCCACACGGTTTACAAATTCAGGTCGGAGGGTGCTCCTGAGCATCTGGATCAGCTCCTCCCTGAGCTTTTCGGCCTGCTCATCAGTCAGGGTACCGCCATTGCTTTCAATGGCTTCACGTATCAGTGACGACCCCAGGTTAGAGGTCATAATAATAATTGTGTTGCGGAAGTTGACGGTACGGCCTTTGTTGTCTGTCAGGCGGCCGTCATCCAGCACCTGAAGCAGAATATTGAACACATCAGGATGTGCCTTTTCGATTTCATCAAGCAAAACAACCGAATAAGGCTTATGTCTGATTGCTTCAGTAAGCTGCCCTCCTTCATCATAGCCAATATATCCGGGAGGTGCTCCGACAAGTCTTGAAACACTATGCCGCTCCTGGTATTCGGTCATGTCAATACGTGTCATCAGGTTCTCATTATTGAAGAGGTACTCGGCAAGGGCTCTTGCCAGTTCTGTCTTACCCACTCCTGTAGTGCCAAGGAAAATGAAAGACCCTATGGGACGCTTCTCATCCTGAAGGCCCGCCCTCGATCTGCGCACTGCATCGGAGACAGCAGAGATAGCTTCATCCTGACCCACTACTCTTTTATGAAGCTCCTCCTCCAGCCTCATAAGCTTGTCCTTTTCGCTTTCCAGCATGCGTGACACAGGTATGCCTGTCCATTTTGACACAATCTCGGCTATATCATCTGCTCGTACGTCATCACGCACCATTGAGCCTGCGATACGCTTCTGCTCAATCTCCTTGTTCAGGCGGGCAATCTCCTTCTCGTTCTCCACCAGCTTTCCATATCGAATCTCGGCTACCCTCCCATAGTCACCGGCCCGTTCGGCCTTCTCAGCCTGGAACCTGAGCTCTTCGGCTTCCTGTTTCTTCTTCTGCAGGTTCTCAACCAGGTCCTTCTCGGAACGCCAGCGTGCTTTAAGCTCATCGCTGATTGAAGACCGGTCAGATATCTCTTTTGACAGTTCTTTTTCCTTGACAGTGTCACCGTCACGCCGCACTGCCTCGCGCTCAATCTCAAGCTGCCTTATCAGCCGCTCGGCGCTGTCGATCTGCTCCGGTACAGAATTCATCTCAAGCCTCAGACGGGCTGCAGCCTCGTCAATAAGGTCGATAGCCTTATCCGGAAGGAACCTGTCAGTGATATAACGGTATGACAGGTCGACAGCGGAGATGATCGCTTCATCCCTTATTATAACCTTATGATGTGCTTCATACTTCTCTCTTAGACCACGAAGTATGGAGATGGTGTCAGCTCTGTCAGGTTCATTGATAATCACTACCTGGAAACGGCGCTCAAGGGCCTTATCTGTTTCAAAGTACTTTTGATACTCATTCAGCGTCGTGGCGCCAATTGCCCGCAACTCACCCTTTGCCAGTGCAGGCTTGAGAATGTTTGCAGCATCCATGGCTCCTTCGCCCTTCCCTGCACCAACAAGGGTATGGATCTCATCTATAAAAAGGATCACATCGCCGTTTGAGGCAATGACTTCATTGACGACAGACTTAAGTCTCTCTTCAAATTCACCTTTATATTTTGCGCCTGCTATCAGAGCACCCATATCAAGTGAATATATCCTTTTCTGCAGCAGATCCTCCGGCACATCGCCCCGTACAATCCTTTGCGCCAGTCCTTCCGCTATTGCTGTTTTACCTACCCCTGGCTCTCCAATCAGAATAGGGTTGTTCTTTGACCGTCGCGACAGGATCTGCAGAACGCGCCGTATCTCATCATCCCTTCCTATAACCGGATCAAGCTTGCCTGCCCGTGCCCGTTCATTTAGGTCAATGGCATAGCGGTTCAGTGAATCATAAGTCTCCTCGGAACTCTGACTGTTAACCTTCGCCCCTTTTCGCAGATCGCGTATGGCAGCACTCATACCCTCCGCAGTGAGTCCATGTTCCTTCATCAGGGCTGCAATCCTGTCTGAGCCTTCTGAAAGGGCGAGAAGGATATGTTCCACAGATACGAACCTGTCCTGCATTTTTGCAGCGTGATCCTCAGCACCTTTAAGCACCCGCGAACATGCTGCAGAGAGGTATGGTTCGCCCCCGCTTACGCGTGGATATCTGTCAATTATTTCGTCAAGAGATTTATTGAAAATTACGGCATTCACCCCGCTTTTGGACAGGATATATGAAACTATACTTTCAGCCTCAGTCATAATGCCTTTGAGGAGATGACCGCATTCAACAGCCTGGTGACCCTTACCGCTGGCTATACTGACAGCTTTCTGGATTGATTCCTGAGCCTTGATGGTAAAATTTTCAAAATTCATTTTATTTGTTTTCATAACTATGATCAATTTGTCTGCCAGAGGTCCTTTTAACCCCATTTCATGTCAGAATGACAGCCAGCAAATATTTTGCGAGTTTTTACGTTCTTGTATTACTTTCAGCCTCTGTAGTTAATGGGTACAAAACCTTTCCAGGATGAATGAGAAGATCCTTAACACCCTGATGCACCTTTTTGCCATCATTGCCCCTGCACAGGGCAATGAGACCGACAGGCGCAAGGTTGTCGAAGCTTTTCTCAGGCCCCAGCTTAACCAGGAAGGCGTTGATGCCTACCTGAAGATATTTGACAATTATTACGATGAAGCACAAGAGAGACTCAAGAAAGGAAATGAAGCAAGGAGAAATGCAGCCATCTCTGTAAGGATCATCAAGATATGTTTTGATATCGGAGCACAGCTTACCCTCAATCAGAAAATAATTGTTCTTGTTCAGCTTCTCGAATACTGCCGTTCGGATGAAGCAATAGTGAGTGACACCGAGCTCGAATTCATCATCACAGCCGCTGAAGGATTTAATGTCAACCGTGAGGACTATGAGCTCATTAAGCAGTTCGTCCTGTCCAAAAGATCCGAGGTGCCCGAATCATCACAGATCCTCGTCATTGACAATGAACGTAAACGAAAATATGCTAAAACCCGTCATATAATAAACAGTACGTTCAAAGGACAGGTAAGGGTGCTCAATCTGCCACAGGCAGATATGCTATTTATCAGGTCTTTCGGCACGGGTGAACTGTTCCTGAGCGGTCAGCTGAGGCATGAAGACAAAGTGTATCTCTTCGAGAGGGGAGCGTCACTTAAATACCTGAGCAGCAAGCCTATCTATTACTCGGAAGTGATCAGGCAGTTCCTTGACGAAAGTGTGCTTGCATCCAGAGTTGTCTATGAGGTGAAGGATCTTGAATATAAGTTCAAGGGAGGACATGTAGGGCTTCACAGGATGAGCTTCGCCGAGGAGTCAGGCAGACTGGTAGGTATCATGGGTGCCTCCGGTGCAGGAAAATCGACACTGCTTGGTGTTCTTAACGGGATCAATAAGCCAGATGCCGGTGAGGTGCTCATAAACGGAGTAAATATTCATAAGGATGCTGATAAGGTAAAGGGACTTATTGGTTTTGTATCTCAGGACGATCTCCTGATTGAAGAGCTGACGGTTTTTGATAACCTTTTTTATAATGCCAAACTCTGCTTCGGCAACCTTAAGGACGAAGAGATCACTGTCAGGGTGGATAATGTACTTCACAGCCTCGGTTTATTTGACATCAAAGACATGAAGGTCGGAACGCCGCTGAACAAAAAGATCTCCGGCGGGCAGCGCAAAAGACTGAATATTTCGCTTGAGCTGATCAGGGAACCCTCGATACTTTTCCTTGATGAGCCTACATCCGGACTTTCATCGCTTGACTCGGAGAATATTCTTGACCTGCTCAATGACCTCAAGCTTAAAGGCAAGCTGATCTTTGTAGTTATTCATCAGCCGTCTTCAGATATATTCAAGATGTTTGACAGGCTCATCTTTCTTGATTCAGGCGGTTATATGATCTACTACGGAATACCTGTCGGATCAATAGGCTACTTCAAGGACCGGATGCAGCTTCCCAAATACAACGACAGTGAATGTCATGCGTGTGGTAATGTCAATCCTGAACAGATTTTCAGCATCGTAGAATCAAAAGTGCTTGATGAATTCGGGCGACCGACAAAAACAAGGAAAATATCGACTCCGGAATGGAACGCTTTTTATAATTCGCGTATAGAGGAAGCCCCAACGCCCCCCAAACCAGGCGGTGGCATCCCTGAGATCACGCTAAAGACACCAAACAGGTTTAAACAGTTTCTGGTATTTGTCACACGTGACATCCTGGCAAAGCTATCAGATAAACAATATCTTGTGATCACGCTCCTTGAGGCTCCGGTACTGGCACTGTTCCTTGCCTATATCATCCGGTATTTTGATGAGAGCTCCAGCAATCCGGCCTATACCCTCATGCAAAACAGCAACCTGCCTGTTTACATCTTCATGTCAGTGATAGTTGCGATCTTCATGGGCCTTACGGTCAGTGCAGAGGAGATAATAAAAGACCGGAAAATACTTCGCAGGGAAGCATTTCTCAATCTTAGCTGGAACAGTTACCTTCTCTCAAAGATCAGCGTCCAGTTTCTCATCTCCGCCATTCAGGCTGCTACATTTGTCGCTGTGGGGAACTCCATTTTCGGAATAAAGGGGATGTGGTTCGAATACTGGATTGTACTGTTCAGCTGCTGGGCTATATCCAATATGATGGGATTGCTCATCTCCGACAGTTTCAAGACAGTGGTCACCATCTATATTCTTATCCCCTTCCTAGTCATCCCTCAGATTATCCTTAGCGGCATTATCGTCAAATATGACAAGCTGAATCCTAATATATCATCTCCCGTCTCCATACCTTTATATGGTGAGATCATTGCAGCGCGCTGGGGATACGAGGCTCTTGCCGTCGACCAGTATGTAAACAATAAATTTGAAAAACAATTCTACCAGTATGATAAGGTCATCAGCATCGCCAAGTTTAAAAAAGATATCTGGTACAATGAGATGAAAAGCGTCCTTTCAAGGCTGGAGAGCAATATTGAGAAAGAGAGGCTTGGCGCTTCGGGCAAAAATGATATGACACTTATCCGTAACGAAATTGCGGAAGAGCTGGAATTCACACCTTACGTGACATTTGACCCTAGCCTCCTGAATTCTGACAATATTACTCAGGAAGCGGTTGATACAGCACGCAACTATATTGAAAGAGTTCGCAGGTATTACATAGATGTATCAAAGGAGGCAGTGGAAGCCCGTGACAACAAGATCACTGCCCTGGAGCGTGCTGACAGGGATGGGTTCATCCTTATGAAAAAAGAGTACACGAACGAATCACTGGAAGAATTCGTAAAAAACGAAAATGAAAAGAGTAAGATAAAGCGATACCGGAACGGGCTTTACCAGAATTATGACCAGATTTTTTATGATCCTGAAAACCGCCTCATCAAAGCTCATTTCTATGCACCGCGCAAGCAGGTATTCGGAACCTATGCAGGCACCCTTGCAGTGAATACCGGAGTAATCTGGTTTATGACTCTCATTCTTTATGTATTATTGTATTTCAGAGTATTACATAAGATCCTTGAGTCTTCAAACAAGGTAAAGATGGACATGAGGCGCAGGGAAAACAACGATTGACCTGACGGGAGGGAATGAACACAGAAAAGGGTGCCGGCGATAAAGCTGGCACCCTCTTCTGTACTTTATAACCGATATCTCAGTTTTGCTGCAAAGGGTTATTCAACTATCTCGATCATCTTGAAAGGTACCTTGATGATAGAATCATAGTCTTCTCCTGCCTCGAGCATGTCTTCATCATCCTCTTCGTAAAACCAGTTTATCTCCACGTCATGTTTAGATCTGTGGATAGCTTCCAGACGCTTAAACACATCAAGGATGCACTTCGATGAGCTGGTGTTGAAATATTCAAGTCTGATATTTACCACGGTCTTATCGAGTGGTCCCTGCATGTAATTGTCAAGCCATTCATTCAGTGGTTTATAAAACTCCACAGAGTTCTCAGGAATAGATCTTCCCTTTATCTCAAAAATGCCCTCCTTCTCGTCAAATTTTATCGATGGCGTTTTTGGGGTTCCTTCAATAATGATCGGTTCCATTGCTATTTTGTTTTTCGTTGTTTACTCATTCACTTGTTATCACTGCGCTTATTCTGAAAGCAGAGTGCAAGTTATCGTATTTTTTAAATCTGTAGTCAAGTCTGTGCCCTGTTTTTCTTGCCATATCAATTAATCCCAGTCCGCCAAGCCCCTTTTCAGTGATCTCCTGATGGTTAAGGATATCTTTATAAAGTTCCTTAATTTCTTCCTGGGTTGAGTTGTTGATCCTTGTAAGCTTTTCCTCCAATTCCTTAATCCTTAACACTGTCACGAAGTTACAGGTAGTGATCCTGTATCCCCTCCCTGTCCTTTCCATAATTATAAGCCCAAACCGGTCAGGTTTTGCAGCATGATAATCTCTGGGCACCTCGTCGGCATGATGATAAAGGTTCTGCAGGCTCTCCACAAGTACGTTATAAACTTTTTTCCTCAGTCTGGGATTTTCGCGACTGGTGAGGAGCTTGCCTTCAACCGAATCCAGAGCCTTGTTGATCACCTCGGAGTCAACATTACCCTTAAAATAAAGGATAGCGCCCCTGATGTCAAGGTCACTCACAAGGTTTTCAAGATCAAAGCTCATCGTGCTTCTGTACAAGTAAATATAGCTTTAATAATTAACAAAAATAGATGTTTGCAGTTAATACCCAACATACGGATATTAATATTTTAATCTATGACTGTGTTTTTTTGACTAAGGTTGCAGGCTCATTGGCAAACGTCCGTTTAATGACGATGAGCAATTGCAGCCTTTCGGCTTCCCTGGTACAGTTCGTAGCCCTGAAGCCTGCATTCTATATCGCCATTCAGCAGGTCAAACTTACGGAATGGTTTTAGTGCAACCGACTTAAGACTCTCCTTATCTCCGGAGAGTATCCAGGCGGTGTAACCGTTATAATTATGCTTAAGGATGGTACCAATATCACCGTAGAATTTTACCATCTCTTCTCCTCCGATCCGGTGCCCGTAGGGAGGGTTGATTATAAGTGTTCCTTCGGGCACAGGAGCCTGGTTCTGCAAAAAGTCCCTCACTGAGACCTCTACAGTATCGCTCAGCCGGGCTTCGGTGATATTGATATTAGTCATTCTCACTGCATCAGAAGAGATGTCTCCCGCATATATCTTCACTGGAGATTTTCTCTCTTTCTTCTCAGCATCGAATTTCACTGATCTGAAAAGTGCCGCATCATAATCTTTCCATCTCATAAAACCGAAGCTCTTCCTGAACTTGCCGGGAGCAATATTGCATGCAATCAGTCCTGCCTCAGCAGGAATTGTCCCTGACCCGCACATGCCATCGACCAACGCAGTGTCGGCCTTCCATCCGGTAAGCATGATTATCCCGGCAGCAAGTACTTCACTAAGCGGCGCCTCTGACTGTTCGCGGCGGTACCCTCTCTTATAAAGAGGTATCACGGTAGAATCAAGAGAGATGGTGACCTTCTCGTTACTTATATGAAGATTGACCAGAAGGTCAGGTGATTTCGGATCGACCGAAGGCCTCCTCCTGGTCAGGTGACGAAAAAAATCGGCGATAGCATCTTTCACAACAAGAGCGGCATAACCGGAGTGAGGAAAATGCCCGGAATTTACTACAGCCGCCACAGCATAGGTCTTATCAATATCAAGATAATGATCCCAGTCGAAACTCACAACGCCATTGTACAGATCTTTCTGATTGCTTATGTTGAATTCAGCCACCGGCTGCAGGACAGACAGTGCCACACGGCTGTTATAGTTGACCTTATAAAGCAGAGATTTGGATCCTTCGACGGCAACGGCCCTGTTGAGGATACTGATTTTCTCCGCTCCCATGGCTGTCAGCTCAGAGGCAAGCACCTCCTCGAGGCCATAAAGGGTCTTGACAATAAGTTTCATCGTCACTCTTTCCGAAAACCGAGCAGCTTCCCGTAAAGCACAGTGTCATTGATGACTGACAATGCCCTCAATATGGCATAATCATCCTCGTTCACAACCCTGTAATAATCGTTCATGTCCCAGAGGTCACGTGCCACCAGCCCTTTCATCACCCTCTGCATTTCCTGAACAGAGGTGTCATACTGAGCCTGGTTAAAACTGACCTTGTTTTTTTCGCCAGCTGCAATGAGCTCACTCATAGTCTCTTTGTTAAAAGTGAATTCACTGTTAAAATTTTCGAAAGTCTTGTATTTCCGCAGAAGGTTTTTCCGGTTCTGGTCAGTATAACCAACAATAAAACCCATAAGGGTTGATGTCCTGATCAGATCACGGTAATAATCTGAATAAAAGGTTGTATCAATAGGAATAAAAATGTCAGGAGTAATTCCTCCCCCGCCATAAACAACCCTCTTGTTGGGGATAGTGTAGGCTTTCAGAGAGTCAGGAAGGTTGAGGCTGTCAGGATGGATCAGTTCTCCATCGAAATACCTGCTGTAGTAGGTTTGAAAGTATTTGTCAAATCCCTCATTGTAGGGTGTCTGTATTGAACGGCCTGAAGGTGTATAATAGCGGGCTATTGTAAGTCTTATTTCTGATCCGTCGGGCAGAGAGAATCTATTCTGAACAAGGCCCTTGCCAAAACTCCTCCTCCCTATTATCACACCTCTGTCCCAGTCCTGTACAGCTCCGGCAAGTATCTCGCTGGCCGAGGCAGATCCCTCATCAATAAGGATGGCTATCCGCGACCTTGTCAGGGTACCTGACGGTTCAGACTTGTACTCCTGTCTCGAGGTATGCCTTCCCTGAAGATACACAATAAGCTCTTCCCCTGACAGCATCTGATCGGCTATCTGAACTGCAGGTACCATATAACCTCCTGAGTTGCCCCGAAGGTCGATAATAAGGTTTGCCATTTTCTCCTTACGCAGTTTCGCCACCGCCTGATCGAACTCCTGCGCTGTCTGTTCCGAGAACCTGCTTAATTTGATGTAACCAACATCGTCTGATACCATATATGAGGCATCAAGGCTGTTCACGGGTATTTTGTCGCGGGTTATGGTAAATTCCAGAAGTTCTTTTTCACCCTTGCGGAACACAGTAATGATCACTGTTGTGCCCTTGGGTCCTCTGAGCCTCTTCTGCACACCTGCTGTGCTCATGCCAACTCCAGTCACCTTTTCGCCGGCAATGGTTATTATCCTGTCTCCTGCCTGGAGGCCAACTCTCTCCGAGGGGCCCCCTGGAGTTGGGGAAATTATTATAATGGTGTCATTCAGCAGGTTGAACTGAATACCTACTCCCTCAAAATTACCCTGCAGTGGTTCGTTCTCCTCCTGCACATCCTTTGCAGGGATATAAACCGAATGAGGGTCAAGATTCCTGAGTGTGCTCACGATCATCTGCTCCGTTATGGAAGGGATGTTGACGCTGTCGACATAGATGGCATCAAGCAGGGCAAGGGTTTTACCAAGCTTGAAAGTCTCCTGTGTGATGCCCTGAGCCCGGATCCACGAGCCGTGAAGAGCAACTAAAACAATAATAACGTATATAAATCTTCTTGCCATATTGCTATCTCCGCTTTTAGTAATAAACTTTATTCCCATTCTATTGTTGAAGGGGGTTTTGAGCTTATATCATAAACCACCCTGTTAATACCTTTTACCTTATTTATAATCTCGTTTGATATATCTGCCAGGAACTCATGAGGCAGGTGACTCCAGTCTGCGGTCATACCGTCGGTCGATGTCACGGCACGGAGGACAACTGCGTTCTCATAGGTTCTCTCATCACCCATTACTCCTACTGACTGCACAGGGAGCAGTATAACGGCAGCCTGCCATACCTTGTCGTAAAAACCATTCTTTTTCAGTCCTGAAATAAAAATATCATCCGCTTCGCGAAGTGTTTCAAGCTTCTCAGGAGTGACATCGCTAAGGATCCTTATTGCCAGTCCCGGTCCGGGGAAGGGGTGTCTGTTAAGTATCTCTTCCGGCATGTTCAGCGCATGTCCTACCCTTCTAACTTCATCCTTGAAAAGAAGACGAAGCGGCTCTACCACCTTAAGGTGCATTTCAGCCGGCAGGCCTCCTACATTATGATGTGATTTTATTGTGGCTGAAGGTCCGTTCACTGACACAGATTCAATGACATCCGGGTAGATGGTACCCTGTGCCAGCCATTTGACATTCTTCACTTTATGTGCTTCGCGGTCAAAGACCTCAATGAATACCCTGCCAATGATTTTACGCTTCTTTTCAGGGTCACTCACTCCCTTAAGCCTGTCAACAAAGGCTTCTGAAGCATCGACGCCAGTGACATTCAATCCCATCTTCCTGTATGCTTCCATAACCGAGTCATACTCATTCTTTCGAAGCAATCCGTTGTCTACGAATATCGGGGTCAGGTTACTTCCGATGGCTCTGTCAAGGAGCAGGGCAGCTACAGAGGAGTCAACCCCACCTGAAAGTCCAAGGACTACCCGGTCATTTCCAAGCTTTTCCCTGAGGGACCTGACTGTCAGATCAATAAATGATTCAGGGGTCCAGTCACCCCGGCAGCCGCAAATACCGATGACAAAATTGCCAAGCATCTTCAGCCCTTCGGTTGTATGGTACACTTCCGGATGAAACTGTATCCCCCAGCTCTTCTCTCCTTCAATCCTGAATGCTGCCACCTTTACATCAGCTGTCGATCCCGTGATTGTATAACCGGCAGGTATCCCGGCAATCGTGTCACCATGAGACATCCAAACCTGTGTCCCCGGAGTGATCCCGTAGAAGAGCGGATCGTTCTGGTCAAAGGAAACAAGACGTGCACGACCGTATTCCCTTGTTTTTGACGGAAGTACAGCTCCTCCGAAACTGTGAGTCAGGTGCTGTGCTCCGTAGCAGATACCAAGAAGAGGGATGCGTCCCTTTATAGCTGCCAGGTCAGGGAAGGGAGCATTGGCATCGCGCACGGAATATGGACTTCCTGAAAGGATCACTCCTCTCACAGATTCATCAGGTGATTGGAAGTTATTGAAAGGAAGTATTTCACAATATACATTAAGTTCACGTATACGCCTGGCTATCAACTGCGTGTACTGTGATCCAAAATCGAGGATCAATATCTTCTCCTGCACCTGGAAATTGTTATAACTTATAAGTCGGGATCAAAGATAGTTATTCTTTGATTTGCTCATCAGGAGGTTATATCATAAGATTGCCCTTCCCGCGCGGCATCCGTCGCAGGGAAGACCTGTCTGGCTTCCTCTTCGAGTGTTTCAGGCGACTTATAGCGGGCTGAGAAATGACCGAGCAGCAGTCTTCCTACCCCTGCATCGCGGGCAACGGTGGCAGCCTGACGGGCAGTTGAATGACCAACTTTCCTGGCAAGAGCATCAAGCTCATCTCCAAAAGTGGCCTCATGATATAAAAGTCCGACTCCGGCAACGAATGATGAAAGCTTCGGAAAATAGCCGGTGTCGCTGCAGAAAGCATAGGAAACCGGAACAGGAGGAGCTGAAGTAACCTCATCGCATGAAATGACTTCCCCGTCTTCACGGAGTATGTCTTTTCCTTTCTTGAGCGAGGAAATCTCAGCTATGGTGAGATGATATTCAGCTATTTTGCTCCTGATCATGTTTCTGTCAGCCATTTTCTCACGGAAGAGGAACCCGTATGTTTTAACCCGGTGCTTAAGCGGAAAAGAAAAAACCTCTACCCGCTTATCGCTGAGGATAAGCTTAATGGTACGCCCTGCAAGAGGATGAATAATCAGCTCATAACCCAGGCTGATATCAAAATCTTCAAGATGGCGTTTAAGCATTTCCTCAATGGAAGCCGGAGCGTAAATGTGCAGCGGCGTCTTCCTGCCCATAAGGTTATATGTTGACAGCAGGGGATATAATCCGAAGAAATGATCTCCGTGAAGATGGCTTATAAATATATGATTGATTTTTCCGAAATGTATGTGGTAACGCCTCATCTGCATCTGCGTACCCTCACCGCAGTCTATCAAATACAACCGCTCATGTACATTTAGTACGTGAGCGGTCGGGTATCGGTCTGAAGTAGGCAGAGCAGAACTTGTTCCAAGTATGGTTAACCTGAAGGACATGCTGCCGCCTGTCCTCAGGAAATGAGTTTCTCTGCTTCCTCCGTATCAGCGGTTATGGACAGCACAGTGTCAAGCTGCGAGATTGTTATCAGACGTTCTACTGCCTCATTAAGACCGCAAAGGACGAATGTACCGCCGGCGTTCTTGCAGAGCCTGTTAGCCACCAAAATTGCGCTCAGACCTGAGGAATCACAATACTGGCACTTCTTCAGATCCAGAATAATGTTTTTCTCGCCTTTTCCGGAAATGAGCACCAGCTCCGACTTAAGCGAAGGAGCTATGTGGGTATCGAGCTTCTCAGTCTCAATGCTTATTACTGTGCATTGTTTACGATTTTCAATATTGAAGTCCATGGCTGATTATTTTAGCTTTCTAAATGTAAGGTTATTTTTTCTTTTCACCTACACTTTTATTTTCTTTTTCTTCCATTTCTTCTTTAAGGGCTGCAAGTTCCGAAATATCGCCGAGAGTTGTCTTCTCGAGGCTCGACTTTAACTTGCGCGTCGCTTTCTTGGCAGTTTCATTTTCTGACCGTTTGGCAGCAGTCTCTGTACTTTTCTTCTCATCTTCAAAGACGCGGCTGTGAGAGACAATGATCTTCTTGGAACCCTTGTTGAATTCAATGACCTTAAAATTCAGTTTGTCGTCAACCACTGCAGATGTCCCGTCTTCCTTAACGAGATGCTTTGGTGTGGCAAAGCCTTCAACGCCGTATGGCAGAGCAATAATGGCTCCTTTATCAAACACCTCAATGACAGTTCCCTCGTGAATTGAATCAACTGTAAAGAGATCTTCAAACACATCCCACGGGTTTTCCTCAAGCTGCTTATGGCCGAGGCTCAGTCTTCTGTTTTCCTTGTCGATCTCAAGGACGACGACGTCAATCTCAGCATCAATTGAAGTGAACTCTGCCGGGTGCTTGATCTTCTTCGTCCAGGAGAGGTCAGATATATGTATCAGACCGTCAACGCCTTCTTCAATCTCGACAAAAACCCCGAAATTGGTGAAGTTGCGGACGCGTGCCTTGTGACGGGAATTAAGACTGTATTTTTTGTCAATATTTTCCCACGGATCGGATTTGAGCTGCTTGATGCCGAGTGACATCTTGCGTTCTTCACGGTCAAGGGTAAGAACCACTGCCTCAACCTCATCACCCACTTTCATGAATTCCTGTGCACTGCGCAGGTGCTGTGACCATGACATCTCTGAAACGTGGATCAGACCCTCGACGCCCTGGGCAATCTCAACAAAGGCACCGTAGTCAGCCATGACCACAACCTTGCCTTTGACCTTGTCTCCGACCTTCAGTCCCTCACTGAGGGAATCCCACGGGTGCGGGGTAAGCTGCTTAAGACCGAGAGCGATCCTTTTCTTCTCATCATCGAAATCAAGTATAACAACATTCAGCTTCTGGTCGAGCTGAACTATCTCCTCAGGATGGTTGACCCTGCCCCATGATAGGTCAGTGATGTGGATCAGACCGTCAACACCGCCGAGGTCAATGAAGACACCATAGGAGGTAATATTCTTAACAGTTCCCTCAAGGACCTGTCCTTTTTCAAGTTTGGAGATAATCTCTTTCTTCTGCTGCTCAAGCTCAGCTTCAATGAGAGCTTTGTGAGACACTACCACGTTCTTGAACTCCTGGTTGATCTTGACAACACGGAATTCCATGGTCTTGCCTACATATACATCATAGTCGCGTATCGGCTTCACGTCTATCTGAGAACCCGGGAGGAATGATTCGATACCGAATACATCAACGATCATACCGCCTTTTGTACGGCATTTGATGTAACCGGTGATGATCTCATTGTTCTCAAGGGCAGAGTTGACCCTGTCCCATGAATTGTAAGCTCTGGCTTTTTTATGTGACAGCACCAGCTGGCCTTTCTTGTCTTCCTGGCTCTCAACGTAAACCTCAACCTTATCACCAACCTTCAGGTCAGGATTGTAACGGAATTCATTCAGACTTACCACTCCCTCGGATTTCTGTCCGATATTGATAACCACTTCGCGGTTATTCATTGAGATCACTGTTCCATCAACCACTTCATCCACTGCAACGGTTGAAAGTGTCTTTTCATAAAGTTTTTCCTGATCTGCGTATGTCTTTTCGGTTGAGAATCCGTCTTTCTCATATGCATCCCAGTCAAATTCTTCAGGTGATGTACCTGCTGCAGTGCCTGCTGCGACAGCCGGCTCGTTAGCCCTCACCTTTTTTTCTTTTTTAGCTTTGAGAATTGGTTTTTCTTCAGCAACCATTTCACCTGCTGATTCGGTTACGACTTCAGCTGATTTGGCATTTTCTGCACTGGCTTCTGTAATTTTGAGGTCTTCTTTTGCTTTTTTCTCGACCTTCTCTTTCTTTTCAGTCATGAGTTAAATAAATTAATTGAAATTTAATAAGTTAGACATTATGTTGTTTAAAAATTGCGCACAAAGATAGTAATTTTTTAATTTCCGGCATGAACAAGCAGCAGATTTTCAGACTGTAAGAAATTAAAAACAGCGGTACGGGCCCGTCATTTATTTGATTGACACTTTTTTCTATTTTTGTGTTCTGAATTAATCTTAAATAAATTATGAGGATAGCTGTTGTTGGAACAGGTTACGTGGGCCTGGTTACCGGAACCTGTTTCGCTGAGACCGGCGTGACAGTGACATGTGTCGATATCGACACGGAAAAGGTCAGCCTTCTGCGAATGGCAAAACCTCCCATCTATGAGCCGGGACTTGAAACGATGATACGGCGTAACGCCGAAAAGGGTCATCTCTTTTTTACTTCCGACCTTTCAGAAGCACTTGATAAATGTGAGGTAGTATTCATAACCGTAGATACCCCTCCCGAAGAGGACGGAAGTGCCGATCTCACTCATTTGCTCGAAGTGGCACATGAGATAGGCCGTCTGATGAATGATTACCTGGTCGTTGTGACAAAATCAACCGTGCCTGTAGGTTCTGCCGAACTTGTCCGCAACGCCGTTAAGGAGGAGCTTCGAAAAAGAAACAGGGAAATACCTTTTGATGTCGCATCCAATCCTGAATTCCTCAAGGAAGGTGATGCTGTTGAAGACTTTCTCAGGCCGGAAAGAATAGTTATCGGGATTGATTCAGACAGGGCCGGGGAGATAATGCGTAAACTGTATAAACCGTTTATCCTTAATCAGCATCCTATCCTTTTCATGGATATTGCTTCAGCCGAGCTGACAAAGTATGCTGCCAACGCAATGCTTGCAACCAGAATCAGCTTCATAAACGAGATCGCCAACCTGTGCGATATCCTGGGAGCAGACGTCAACCTGGTAAGAAAAGGTATCGGTAGCGACAGCAGGATAGGCAATAAATTCCTTTATCCAGGTGTGGGTTACGGCGGATCATGTTTCCCCAAAGACATTAAGGCACTCATTCGGACCGCCGAAGAAAAGGGCTATTCGATGAATGTGATCAAAGCTGTTGACCATACCAACGAACTGCAGAAAAGCCGCCTTCCCGACAAAATAAAAGAACATTTCGGCAATGAACTTGGAGGACTTGTATTTGCAGTATGGGGACTGACTTTCAAGCCTCAGACTGACGATACCCGTGAATCACCCTCCATTGTATTGATCCTGAAGCTTCTTGAAGCCGGTGCTTCCGTGCAAGTTTACGACCCGGCTGGAATGCCGGAAATAAAAGAAAAGTTCGGAGACAAGATAACCTATGCCAGTGATCCATATCAGGCTGCAGAAGGCGCTGATGCCCTGCTGCTTATGACAGAGTGGGCTGAATTCAGGCTCCCTGACTGGGAGGAGGTATCGGGTAAACTCAGAAACAAGGTAATCTTTGACGGAAGAAATGTTTATGACCCGGCAGAGCTGAGAAAAAGCGGATTTGAATATTACGGCATCGGACGCAGATAAACCATATTTTAGAAACAACAATCAGATGAAAGGCATAATTCTTGCCGGCGGTGCCGGAACAAGGCTTCACCCGATCACGGAGGCAATATCAAAACAGCTTCTTCCGGTCTATGACAAACCCATGATCTATTACCCGCTCTCAGCATTGATGCTTGCTGGTATACGTGATGTGCTGATTATTTCAACCATCCGTGACCTGCCTAACTTCCGTGCACTTCTGGGTGATGGCTCAAGGCTCGGAATGAAGTTCTCTTACCGCGAGCAACCGGCACCTGAAGGACTGGCGCAGGCATTCATAATCGGTGAAGATTTTATCGAGGGAGAAAAGGTCTGCATGATACTGGGAGACAACATCTTCTATGGTCAGGGCCTTGCAGGGATACTCAGGCAGGCTGCAGCACTGAAGGAGGGCGCTGTTGTGTTCGGCTATGAAGTAAATGACCCGGAACGGTATGGCGTTGTTGAATTTGATAAGAATTTCAAAGCCGTCAGCATCGAAGAGAAACCGGTAAAACCAAGATCGAACTATGCTGTCACAGGACTATATTTCTACGACAACACTGTAGCATCACGTGCCCGTGGCTTGAAACCCTCGCCCCGCGGTGAGCTCGAGATAACGGACCTGAACAGGCTTTACCTGAATGAAGGACTGCTGGAGGTTAAGCTTCTCGGACGCGGCATGGCGTGGCTCGACACGGGTACCTTCGACAGCCTTCTGCAGGCTTCGAACTTCATCGCTACACTGGAGCAGAGACAGGGATTGAGCGCTTCCTGCATCGAGGAGATAGCTTATAAGAGCGGCTTTATAACAAGAGAGATGCTTGTAGAGCTGGCAAGGCCACTGGCAAAAAGCCAGTACGGTCAGTATCTCCTTAAAGTGGCAAACGAAAAATTCTTGTAATGAAAGTTCTGAAAACAAAATTTCCCGGGTTGCTGATAATTGAACCTGATGTTTTTAACGATGCACGTGGTTATTTTTTCGAGAGTTACAATAACCAGAAGTTCTGGTTGAATAATATTACTTACGAGCCTGTTCAGGATAATGAATCCAGCTCATCCAGAGGTGTGATAAGGGGATTGCATTATCAGGAAGAACCGTTCGCCCAGGCAAAACTGATAAGGGTTATACAGGGCAGAATATACGATGTGGCTCTTGACATAAGGCAAGGGTCCCCGACATTCGGCAAATGGTACGGGCTTATCATTGATTCTGAAAAAAAACTGCAGTTCCTTATCCCGAAAGGATTTGCACACGGCTTCTCCGTACTCAGCGAGAGAGCAATCGTCCTTTATAAATGCGATAACAATTACTCCGTGACACATGAACGAGGTATCAACGTGATGGATGCATCACTTAACATCGACTGGATGATTGACAAGGGAAAAGAGATCATCAGTCCTAAAGATTTAAAACAGCCTCTACTTAAAGATATCGCAACAAATTTTACTTTTAAGAGATGACGACCATACTTGTCACCGGGGCATCCGGCCAGCTCGGCAGCGAGATCAGGGAACGGGCAGGCCGTTTCAGCGGATATAATTTTGTCTTTACCGATGTTGATAAACTGGATATAACTGACGCCGGGTCAACCGCATCCTTTATAACAGAGCTTTCGCCTTCATGGATAATCAACTGTGCTGCTTACACTGCCGTAGATAAGGCCGAAGATGAGGAAGACAAGGCCACGCTCATTAACGGCAAGGGAGTTGAGAACATCGTGAGCGCCCTTACCGGGTCAGACTGCAGGCTGATACATATATCAACCGATTATATCTTTGACGGGAACTCTCCCGTTCCATACTCGGAGAATGATACTCCTTCACCTGCCTCAGCCTACGGGCGCAGTAAGCTTGCCGGAGAAAAAGCGGCTATCTGCTGGCCTCAGACGATGATCATTCGCACATCATGGCTCTATTCTTCATATGGCAATAACTTTGTAAAGACCATACTCGGTAAGGCAGGTTCATCTCAGAGCATCAATGTGGTCTTTGACCAGGCAGGCTCACCAACCTATGCCGCTGACCTCGCCTCTGCATTACTTGAAATCATCAGCGGCATAATTCAGAACAGGCATAATTTTATCCCGGGTATTTTTAATTACTCCAATGAAGGAGTTTGCAGCTGGTATGATATTGCCAATGAGATAGTTATCGCTGCAGGTTCAGAATGCAAAGTTATGCCTGTAAGAAGCTCTGCATACCCCTCAAAGGTTAAAAGACCGGCGTACAGCGCGCTGGACAAAACCAGGATAAAGGAAAATTACAGCCTGACAATTCCGCACTGGCGAGCCAGTCTTAATAATTGCATATCAAAAATCAACAGGACATGATCAATATTGACGACATCAGGAAAAAAGCCGCATCATGGCTGGGTAAAGAATTTGACGAGCCAACCCGCATGGAAGTGCAGCAAATGATTGATCATGACGAGAAGACCCTCATCGATGCTTTCTACCAGGATCTTGAATTTGGCACCGGAGGACTTCGCGGCATAATGGGCGCCGGCACCAACAGGATGAACCGCTATACCCTGGGCATGGCCACACAGGGACTCTCCAACTATCTTAAAAAACATGCCGCCAACCCTTCATCGATAAAAGTGGCAATAGCGTATGACAGTCGTAATAACAGCAGCTACTTCGCAAAAGTGGCAGCTGATATTTTTACGGCTAACGGTTTCACTGCATGCCTGTTTGAATCTCTCAGGCCAACCCCGGTGCTCTCCTTCGCCATCAGGCTTCATCATTGTGATGCAGGTGTCATCATCACTGCCTCTCATAACCCCAAGGAGTACAATGGATACAAAGTTTCCTGGAACGACGGCGGACAGGTAGTATCGCCTCATGACAAAGGTATTATCGATGAAGTGAGGAAGATTAAATCTGTCTCTGAGATAGCTTCAGGAGGCGATCCTTCAAAGATCGTAATGCTGGGCGCTGAAACCGATAATAAATTTATGGCTGAGGTAAAGAAGCTTAGCATCAATAGCGACATAATCCGGAGGAACGCTGACATGGGTATCGTCTATACTCCCCTGCACGGCACGGGTTATAAGATGGTTCCTGAGGCTCTGGCCATGTACGGTTTCACCAATGTGCATACTGTAAAAGAACAGTGTATAACCGACGGTAACTTTCCCACACTGCGTTCGCCAAATCCCGAAGAGCCGGATGCCCTTGCCATGGCCATTTCACTGGCCCGTGAGAAAAACGCTGACCTGGTGATGGCAACGGACCCTGATGCCGACCGGCTGGGCATCGCCGTCAGAAAACCATCAGGTGAGTTCGTCCTCCTGAACGGAAACCAGACCGGAGTGCTCCTGACATGGTATATAATTTCTCAGAAGAAACAAAGGAATGAACTGAAAGGCAATGAATACATCATCTCTACCATCGTTACAACAGATCTGATGAACCGCATCGCTGAGAAGAACGGTGTGAAATGCTATGATGTGCTCACAGGCTTTAAGTTTTTCGCAGAGTTGATGCGCGACCTCGAAGGAAAAGAGAAATTCATCGGTGGCGGGGAAGAGAGCTTTGGCTATCTTGCCGGCGATTTCGTAAGGGATAAAGACGCTATTTCGGCATGTGCTCTCGTTGCTGAGACTGCTGCCTGGGCCCGTGACCACGGAAAATCGCTGTGGGAGCTCCTGCTCGATATTTATACTGAATACGGTCTCTACAGGGAGAAACTGGTCAATGTGGTTAGAAAAGGAGCTGAGGGAGCTACTGAGATAAAGAAGATGATGGAGGGGTATCGTAATAATCCGCCTGCCGTCATCAGCGGAAGTAAAGTAGTAAGGATAGATGATTATATTACCCTTGTTTCACTCGATATCGCAACAGGAAAGAAGAAGCCCCTCATACTGCAGAAATCTGATGTGTTGCAGTTCTTCCTTGCTGACGGAACGAAGATTTCAGTGCGGCCTTCGGGTACAGAACCCAAGATCAAGTTCTATTTCAGTGCCAATACAAAACTGAAGGACACATCAGAGTTTGAATCAGCCTGGAAGTCACTTGACGAAAGGATCGATGCGATCATAAGAGACATGAAGATCTGACAGAGGTTGTCGGTTTTCTGTTTTCCGTTATTTGTTCTTCAATCTTCAGTCCTCAGTCTTCAGTCTTGCAAAGACTGCCGACTGCCGACTGCCTATTCCCCAATAATCTTCACCAGCACCCTCTTCCGTCTCATGCCGTCATACTCTCCGTAGAAGATCTGCTCCCACGGGCCGAAATCTAATCTGCCGTCTGTGACGGCGGCCACAACCTCGCGGCCCATCAGCTGACGTTTCATATGAGCGTCTGCATTATCTTCAAATCCGTTATGACGGTACTGAGAGTGCGGTTTTTCAGGAGCCAGCTTCTCAAGCCATACATCAAAGTCCTGGTGCAGCCCGCTTTCATCATCATTGATAAAGACTGATGCTGTTATATGCATCGCATTTACCAATATGATCCCTTCTCTTATGCCGCTTTCAGCAAGACACTGTTCGACCTGCCGCGTAATATTGATGTAGTCCCTGCGGTGCGCAGTCTCCATCCATAACTCTTTTCTGTACGATTTCATGATATTTAGTCTGAAGGTTTATAGATTAATTTGTCATTGGCTGTTAATTAATGCAAATTTGAAACAAGATTATTGAATATCACCTGAATGTTGCTGAAAAAACAATTCCTGACAGTCCTGATGGGTCTTCTGTTGTTTAATATCCAGACACTTACAGCTCAGTATGAACGGATTCCGTATGCGGACAGATTAAAAAACTCATATTTCGGAGCGGATGCCGGATATATAGATTATCTGCCGGGGCCGATTTCAGCAGAAAAGTCAGAGAGAGATTCCATCAGCAGAATTATTTTCCCCAGGCACTTTATTATGGCTGGTTACTCCACCAATGTGCTGGGTTATGGGGTCAATGATTTTGTGGCAAATGACTATTTCTCCATTTTCTGGGGTGGCACTGTAAAAGTCAGACAAGGATTTATAATGAGTTATCAGCGGAATGTCTTTCACGGCAGGAAAGTCTTTGCATTCGACCTGAGTGCAAATACAAGTTTCTGGGAAACCAGAGACCAGAAAGAGTGGTTTTTCACGGTCTCTCTGAATCCGGTATTCAAGCTTTATGCTTTGCACTCGAAGTCTTTCGACCTGTTTTTTGAATACTCCCTGGCAGGCCCGACCTTCATTTCAAAAACTGTCTTTGATGATATAAATACCGGGAAGAAATTTACTTTCCATGATTTCATGGGTATTGGCACGTTTGCCGGACAACAGAAAAAACTTTATGCGGGTATCCGGATCGCCCATTTTTCAAATGGCGACCTTTTTCAGCATAATGCCGGAGTGATGGTTCCACTGACCTTTAACCTGGGTTATATATTAGATCTATAAATTCCCTGCCCCATGCCTCCCCTGCAATCTGGCTCCTCACT
>Ga0209745_1000134_pt1 | contig 40004 bp, 41 predicted proteins | sample BarGraNGADG00312_FD_184495 | JGI IMG/M metagenome (GOLD analysis project Ga0209745, IMG submission 184495) | Arctic peat soil microbial communities from Barrow, Alaska - Barrow Graham LP Ref core NGADG0004-312 (SPAdes) (version 2) | ecosystem: Environmental > Terrestrial > Soil > Wetlands > Peat... | reverse complement strand
GAAGATGCCTTTCGGCAGTTGCAGGAAGTACTGGCGGAAGATGATCACCGCTGTGGAGTTGATCAGGAACGGCAACATGATGCCCAGGTAGTTGTCGGCGAGACCGTAGTCCCGGGCGATCATCACGTACAGCGGGACCATCAGCAGCTGGAACGGCACCACTTGCACCAACAGGGCCAGCGCGAACACCGCTCCCCTGCCCCGCCATTCGAGTACAGCGAGGGCATAGCCCGCGATGGACCCGAACACGGCTGTGCCGATGATCACGCCAGCGGCGAAGATCCCGGAGTTCGCGATGCCCTGGAGCAGGTTCACGCGCGCGTTGATGTCGAAGTAATTGTCGACGGTGATGTTCGCAGGATCAGGGAACAACCCGGCCAGCGTCTGGTTCGGCTCGCGCTGCAGAGAGCCGATCACCATGTAGTAGAACGGGAACAGGAACAGGATCACTCCCACTCCGAGGACCACGCCACGCAGCAACACACCGCTCCTGATCGTCATGAGTCCCGTTCCCTTCCCAGCCAGTTCTGCAGGAAGGCGATGCCAAGGGTGAGTACCACCAGCAGCACGCCGATGGCCGCGGCATACCCCGGCTTGCCCTGCTGGATGCCCTGCTGGTACATGATCAGCACCGGTGACGTCGAGGCCCCGTTGGGGCCGCCACCGCCGGTGAGGAGGTAGGGCTCGGTGAACAGGTTCGCTCCGGTGATGGTCGCGAGCAACAGCACAAGGACCGTGGCCGAGCGCACGCCCGGAACGGTCACGTTCCAGAACGCCTGCCAGCGGCTGGCGCCGTCGGTTGCGGCGGCCTCGTAAAGCTCCTTGCCCACGTTCTGGAGCGCGGCCAGGTACAGCAGGATGTAGAAGCCCATCCCCTTCCAGGTCACGTACAGCGCAATGCTCGGCATCGCCAGTTGCTCGTTGACCAGCCAGGAAGGGTTCGGCGCCAACGGGCCGAGCAGCTGGTTGACCAGTCCTGTGCCGCTGAAGAGGAACAGCCAGACCCCCACAAGGGCAACGCTGGCCGTCAGGTACGGGAGGTAGAACGACACCCGCAGGAAGGCCCGAGCGTGGATGACCTGGTTCAGCAGGGTGGCCAGCACCAGCGACAGCACCACCGTGAGCGTCACGTTGATCAACAGGAACACCAGCACGTTGTAGAACGACCGGCGCACGGCAGGGTCGGTGAGCGCCTGGACGTAGTTGCGCATCCCTACGAATGGCCGGTTGACGTTCACGCCAGGCGCTGTGAAGAAGTAGTCGTGCGCGGACATGTAGACGGCGAAGCCGAGGGGGAAGGCGAAAATCACGCCGACGAACACCAGGTACGGTGCGCTGAACAGCCAGCCAAGGATGCCTTGTCGCGCACGATGGCGCCGCGCCTCCGATCCCCTCGCGGCGCGGGGCGCTGCCGCTGGCGCGAGGGGGGTCACCGTGGCCATCGAGCGGCCTACTGGCCGGCCAGGGTTGTGACCTTGTCCGCGGCCTCGTTCAGGGCCTGCTGGAGATCGCCCTCACCGCTGACCACAGCCTTGGTATAGGCGTCACGCAACGCCTGGAGCATTTCCACCGTGTGCGGGCCGCCCGGCACCTCCACCATCCGTGCGGCCTGGTCGCCGAACTGGGTGTAGGCAGGGTTCTTGGTGAAGAAGTCGGGGTAGGCCTGCTGCAGGTTCGCCCGCATCGGCATCTGTCCGGTCTTGGTCAGCAGGTTGCCGTCCTGCTCCTCGCTGGTGGCGAACTTCAGCACGTCCCAGGCTGTGGCCTGGTTCTTGCAGGCGGTGTACAGGCCGACATTCTTGGCGTCACTGAAGGTGTAGGTCTCGGCCGCAGGCTTGCCGGCCGACGTCGGCACCGCTACCGCGCCCCAGTTGATCTTGCCCTTGTAGGCGGAGATGGCCCAGGGACCGACGATCGACATCGCACTCACCTTGGTTCCGAAGGCGTCGCCCTGCACGGGCTCCTTGCCCGCGAGACCCTCGGCATAGATGGTCTTCCAGAAAGTCGCAGCGGCGAGACCGGCGGCATCGTTGAAGGTGGCCTTGCGGTCGACGACGATCTGCTTGCCACCGGACTCGGCGGAGTACAGCGGCATGAAGTCGAACTGGGCCTGGAAGAACTCGCTGGTCGGGGCCGGGTTGATGGCGTACTTGGCCGCCCCGGAGGACTTGATCTTGCGCGCAGCGTCCAGGAACTTCTGGTAGGTGCTCAGGTCGGGCTTCTCCGCGTCCAGCCCGGCCTTCTTGAACATGTCCTTGTTGTAGAAGATCATCACCGGGTTGGCCTTCCACGGCAGCTGGTAGTACCCGCCGTCCTCAGCCTTGTACTGCTTGGCAGCCTCGCCGGTCCTGCCCTCGATGTAAGAAGCGCCATCAGGGAAGGTGGCGAGGTTGACCAGGCCGCCCTGGCGCTGGAACTGGCCCACCGCCGACGGAGCGGTGTTGAAGACAAGGCACGGCGCGGTGCCCGCGGTGATGGCTGCGCCGATGACCTCTTCGCTGCTCTTGCCGGCCGGGATCTCCTGGCCCTCGATCTTCTCCTCGGGGTGCGCGGTGTTCCAGGCCTCGACCATGGCCTTGCCCCAGGCCAGCTCCTGCTCGTTGTTGGAGTACCAGATCGAGATCGGACCGCGCGCCTGTACCGCCGAGGTCTGCGCGCTCGCCCCGCCACCGCCGGAACTGCACCCCGCCAGCACAAGACCGAAGCCGACCGCTACCGCCAGCACCTTTGCTCGACCATTCATGAAGCTCTCCTCACCGGTCGGGGGCCGACCATCCACCCGGCACCACGCCGGGCTCGACCTGCCCCGGAAAGCGCGCATCAGGGCTGGCGGTCGGCACCTACCTCGGTGCCGGGGCTCGCCTCGTTGCGCACGTCTCCGTAGGACGGGTACCCAGTGGGGGGCCAGCTAACCGTGCTGCCGGGGGACGATGTCCCGGCGCGAGGGAAATCAGGCCTGACGCAGCTTGATGTGCAGGCTCTTGATGGTTGCAGCGGACAGCTTCAAGCCCTTGGCCAGGTATCCGCTCAAGCTGCCGTACTTGGCCGCAGCCTTATCGAGACCCGCTTCGAGGTAGGACGGCCGAAGCTTCTCCTGCTCGCTGACGATGGCCGCCCTCCTGCCTGCTGCCGCCACCTTGATGTCGATCAGTGCCTTGCGATAAGTGTTCGACAGTAGGTACTGGCTCACGATTGTCTTCCTGCCTGCGCCGGCGATCTTCATCAACATCGCTGACACCCACCCGGTCCGGTCCTTGCCGGCAGCGCAGTGGATCAGCACCGGACCCTTGGCCTTGGCGATGGCCGTGAGTACCAGTGCGATCTTCTTGCGCTGCGCCGAGTCGGTGACGAACGCCCGGTTCATCGACCTCATGTAGGCGCGCGCGCCGGCCGCGGTCTTGCCCTTGAAGGACTTGCTGTGGCCCGCGAACATGTCGATCCGGTGATAGCTGATGCCGCTGGGGACCGGATCCGGCGAAGCCTTGGCTGCCGTCGCGCTGCGCAGATCGTAGATGTCGGTGATGCCGAGGCCGGTGAGGGTCGAAGCGTCCGCGTCGCTCAAGCCCTTCAACTGGCCGGAGCGGTAGACCACGCCCGTGGCCATGGTTGTCGTTCCTCCCAGCGAAAGGGTGCCGTCACCGGCGACATCCCGGAAGTTCCAGATGCTGGTCAGCTTCGGAGCGGCCGCCGCTGCGGCGGGGACGGCCGACGGCGGAGTCTGGGCGACCGAGACCGATACCGGGGCGCCGACGAGGGCGACGGAGAGGGTGGCGGTGGCCACAACGCTGAGGAGCTTCACCCCCGGAGGCTAGCACCGGTGTGCCGCGCCGGCAGGATTCCCGCTGGTCAACCGGCGTAGGCGACCGCGATCCGTGCGCCGAGCGCTGCGTTGTTCTTCACTAGCGCGATATTGGCGCGCAGCGAATCCCCATCCGACAGCTCGACGATCCGCCCCAGCAGGAAGGGGGTGATCGCCGCACCCGTGATGCCCTGCTCCTCGGCCTCGTTGACCGCCCGGGTGATCAGCAGGCTGATCTCCGCCTCCGGGATCTCGTCTGCGAGCGGGATCGGGTTGGCCACCACCATGCCGCCGGCGAGGCCGAGACTCCACTTGGCCTTCATCGCCGCAGCCACCTCGGCAGGTTCCTCAAGGCGCAGCGGCGAGGAGAAACCGCTGGAGCGGGAGTAGAAGGACGGGAAGTCATCGGAGCCGATGGTCACAACGGGGACGCCGAGGGTTTCGAGCACCTCCAGGGTGCGGCCGATGTCGAGCAGCGACTTCACGCCCGCGCTCACCACGGCGACGTCGGTGAGGCTGAGCTCGGTCAGGTCGGCGGAGACGTCCATGCTCAACTCGCCGCCACGGTGCACCCCGCCCAGCCCGCCGGTCACGAAGACCCGGATGCCGGCGAGGGCTGCGAGCCGCATCGTGGAGGCGACCGTCGTGGCGCCGTGCTCACCGCGGGCGATGACGTGCGGCAGGTCGCGGATGCTCACCTTCCGCACGTGCGGATCGGAGCCCAGCAGGTCGAGCTCCGCATCGTCCAGGCCGATTCGGGGAACACCGTGCAGCACGGCCACCGTTGCCGGGACGGCGCCACCGTCCCTGATGATCTGCTCCACCTCGCGGGCGGTCTGCACGTTCTTCGGGTAGGGCATGCCGTGGGAGATGATCGTCGACTCCAGCGCGACCACCGGGGCGCCGGAGGCCAGCGCGTCCCGGACCTCGGGTGCGAGGGCGAGCATCGGATGCGGATCGGTCATGGAGTTGCTCCTGCGTGGGTCGGTTCGGTGGCCAGGTCATCGGGGGTGCGGAGTGCCGTGGAGAAGGCGATGCCCAGATCGGGCGGCACGGTGTGGGTGCTGGCGACGGTGAGCGCTGCGGCCAGGTGGCCGCGGCGCGCGGCGGTGGCTCCGTTCTCGCCGCGCAGCAGTCCATACACGAAGCCGGCGGTCATGGCGTCCCCTGCACCGGTCACATCACGCACCTCTGCGGCGATGGCATCGATGGCGACGAGGCCGTCGGGGTCGGAGAGCACGCTGCCGGCAGCTCCGCGGCTCACCCAGACCTGGGCAACCCCACGTGCGTGGAGTTCTGCGGCTGCGGCGGCGATGCCGTCGGTTGTGTCCGGAACGTCGTGCCCGACAAGGGCTGCCAACTCGTCGACGTTCGGGGTGATGGCATAGACAGGGGCAGAAGGGACAAGCAGCGGTGCCATCCGGGCGGCCTTGGTAACGCTGACCGGCTCCAGCACAACCCGGACGCCCGCTGCCGCGGCCACCGCGAGTGCCCAGCCGGCCACGGCCGCCGGGATGTTGCCGTCGACGACCACCACCTGTGCCCTGGCGATCAGCTCAGAGGACCGGGCGACATCGGCGACGTCGAGGGAGTCGGTGGCGGCAAAGTCGGAGATGCCGATCACCAGTTCGCCGTTGGCGTCGAGCGCTGCGAGGTAGCTGCCGGTGGCGTGGGGGCTTGTGGCGACCTGGTCGACGTAGACACCGGCCTCCGAGGTGCGGGCAAGGAGGTCGCGTCCGGCGGCGTCGGCGCCGACGGCTGCCACCAGGTGCACGCGGCCGCCCAGTCGCGCGATGACCTCGGCGATGTTGCGCCCCACCCCGCCCGGCGTGCGACTCACCGTCCCCGGGTTCGACGTGTGCAACCGTGCCCCCGCAAGGCTGCGGGCCTTGATGTCCCAGGCCGCGCCGCCCACAACGACTGCCCACGGCTCGCCCCGCAGCATGTAGCCACGGCCGATCACCTCGCCCTTCTGGGTGAGGGAGGACAGCGCAACCGCGACGGCGCCCTTGCTGGTGCCGAGGCTGCGAGCCAGCCCTGCCGCGTCCAGCATGGGTTGCGCGCGCAGCAGTGCGAGGATCTCCTTCTCGCGAGGACTCAAGGCCACATTCAGCATTATTAGCGATGCTAGATTCTCTTAGCAATCCCACGGAGCCGCCGACACCGCAGCTAGTCTCGCTGTCATGTCTGCCACCCCCGCCTGCTCGGAACCGGCTGGCGCCATCGCAGACTGGTGCCTGCGCCACCTCGGCGCGCAGCCGGTGCACAGCTTCATCACCTCTGCTCCCGCATCACAGCTGTGGGGCTTCGAACTCTCCGACGGCAGGGTGGTCGCTCTCAAGGTGCGACTGGACTCGGCCCGGATCGCTGCGTGCGACGCTGCCCACCGCCTCGTGCAGGAGCACGGCATCGACTGTCCCGCCCTGCTCGCCGGCCCGGAACCGATCGGTGACACTCCCGGCATGGTGGTGACGGCGGAGAAGTGGCGGGCCGACGGGGCGGTCTGGCCGACTGACGATCCCGCCAGCGCCTATGGACGGCTGCAGGCCCGGCTCGTCGCGGCGTGCGCCGGGCTCGAGCCGTCGCGACTCGCTCCCCCATCGCCCCGGCTGGCCTACGATCACGGCCACGCCGACCGGCTCTGGGCGCCGGTGCCCAATCTGGCCTGGGATCCCGAGCGGGTCCAGCGCGAGCTGCCCCCGGGCCTCACAACGACCGCGGAAGCCGCGCAGCGCCGGCTGCTGGCTGCTTCCCTGCCCGAGGTCGTCGGCCACGGGGAGCTCAACGGCGTTCACATCCGCTGGCTCGAAGGTTCCAACGGCGTGCCGTCGGCGATCGTCCACGGGTGGGAGGAATTCACCGGCCGTCCCGAGGCTGTGCTGGTGGGCTGCCTGGCCGCCAACTTCAACGAGCTACCCGACGAGAGCCGCATGGCGCCCGTCGCACTGGGACGCCGGGTGCTGGCGGCCTACCAGTCCGAGAGCGGGCGTACCCTGACCCACGAGGAGGTCGAGGTGGCCTGGGCGGCCAGCGCGTGGGTCGGCTGCTACAACGCAGCGCTGGAGCACCTGCGGGGCGCGGCAGGGCAAGTCACCCACCAGATCATGACCGACGGCGCGCTCCGGCTTCAGCTCGCCGGCTGCTGACTCCTCAGGCCTTCGTGGCCACGCGGACGCGGTCGCGCCAGAGCCGGTAGCCGATCGCAGCCGCAGCCACGGCAAGACTGAGCAGGGCGGGCCAGCCGGTGAGCCACAGCAGCACGCAGACGCATGCGAAAGCGAACGCCGCCACCGCCTTCTCCCCGCGTCCCGGCAGCAACTTGACGGCCGCGGCGGTCCCGATCACGTAGACAAGGGTGAGGCCGCCGGTCACGAGCAGCATCAGGGTGTGTCGCGGGATCGGCAGCAAGGCTCCCACGATCGAGCCGGCCACGACGAGCGCCAGCGAGCGTCGCACCGAACCGAATGCCCGGTAAGGCAGGGCGCCCTTCCTCGCGAGCGCGAACCCGAGACGGGAGGCGCCGGCGATGTAGGCGTTCACCGCGCCGACCGTCAGCAGCACCGACACCAGGGCAACCACCGGACGCACCGGCCCGCCAACGCCGACGGCCAGCAGATCGGCCAGCGGCGCCTGGCTGGCGGCGAGGCCCGGGCCGAGCACGAGCACGCTCACGAAGGCCACCGCGAGGTACAGGACGCCGACGACGACGACAGCGAGCATGGTGGCCTTCGGCACGTCACGGCGCGGGTCGGCGTAGTCGGGCGAGAGCGACGACACCGCCTCCCACCCGGCGAAGGCCCACACCAGCAGCGCGGCGGCAGTGCCGACGGCCGGCCAGCCGTGCGGCGTGAACGGGGTGAGGTTCTCGACCCGGGCGTGCGGCAACGCAGCGAACACCGTGGCGAGCAGCAGCGCAGCAAGGGACGCGGTGAGGATCAACTGGGCTCGGCCGGAGATGTGCAGGCCCAGCCAGTTCATGCCGAAGACCACTGAGACGATGCCGAGGAACGTGAGGAAACCGGTGGTTTCGCCACCACCGAGCACGTCGGCGACGTAGCCGCCGGCGAACGAAGAGGCGACGGGCGCCCCCAGCGGGACGGCACTGAAGAAGATCCAGCCGACGGCGTCCGCCGCCCGGGTGCCGAAGGCCAGGCGCACGTAGCTGGACACCCCGCCGCCGTCAGGGAAGCGGGCACCGAGCTCACCGAACGTCCAGGCCAACGGGGCCGACAGCAGGACAAGGGCCAGCCAGGCGACCAGCGCGGACGGGCCGGCGATGGCGTCCGCGAGGGCGGGCATCGAGATGATCCCGGTTCCGAGAACAGCGCCGGCACTGAGGGCTGTCCCCTGGGCCACCGTCAACTTCCGCACCGCGTAACCCTATTCCCTGGTCCTGACACCCGCCGGGCAAGAGCGCCAGCACGGCATTCGGTTCGCGGTCGCGCTCGGTCGTGGCCCGCGTCGGCTTCCGGAGCCTGTTGGCACTTTCACTGAGAGGCCCGCTGGAGCACCCGCTGCGCAAGCGCCTGGGCGCCCAATTGCCCTTCCCGATCCCCTTGAGCCCGCCTTAAGGTCGCAGAGGACTTCGCAGCCGACGAGACCAGCTGGTACCCGCAGGGCGCCAACAGCGCTGTGTCAGTCACCGTCCCTGCGGACGGACTGGTGGTGCGGGTCACCTATAACCGGACGACCCACGAGGTGAACACGTCGGTCACCCGGGCGAACACCGCACCTGCGCTCACGAAGGATCGTGGCGTCTGGGTGGCGCCCGACCTGATCGCGTGGCCCGCCGACGCGCTCGGTGACATCGAGCCGCGGCTGGCGGAGTTCCGGCTCTACTGGGGCGCGAAGGGTGCCCTGGCCGTTGACGCTGAGGCCATCGACGGCGGCCGGTCGGTGCGGTTGAGCTACGACCCTGCGGGGTTGCCCCCCTCCGTCGGGCAGGCCAAACCCGGTCTGGTCGGCTATCTCGCACTACGGGTCGACCGGAGCACCGTCCGGCGCTTGCCCGGGATCACCTCCGGCGACGTGGCCGTCGGTGCGTTCTCCGGCACGAGGCTGATCGACGCCGGGCTGCTCGAGACCACCGGCGTCGACTGAGGGCAGACGACAATGCGGCGGACGGGCCATTGGCCCGTCCGCCGCATCCAAGTCTGCTGCGATCTGGTAATCCTCAGGTCAGTCGCTGCCAGCCTTTTCGGCCTCGCAACCGGTAGCGCCTGCTCCCCCCTGCAGGAGAAATCCTAGGGAGTCGGGTGCGTGCCCGTCTGTCCCCCCTGAGGGTGACATCATTCACCGGTCTCCGGCGAGGTGGATGCGGAGGCCTTCGCCACGGGTTCGACGGTCGCCGGGACGCGGCGCGCACGACGACGCCAGATCACCACCGGGATCCCGATCGCGGCAACGAGGACGAGGAATGGGAGAACCGCTCCCACGATGGTCAGCAACACGCGACTGCTCGTCACAAGGGCGTTCCATCCCGCTGCCAGCCCGGCGAGGAAGCCCGGGGTCTCGGCCTCGACGACAGCCTCCGGTGTCTGAAGGGAGATGGTGATGGGTGACTGCGCCACCCGTCCGGCCAGCGCCTTCTGCTGGGCGAGGAGCGAATCGCGTTCCTCGATGCGCGAACTCAGCTCGGCCTCGAGCTGGGTCAGCTCCGTGATGCTGCCGGCCTTCTTCGACAGCTCGTTGAGGCGGGCGATGGAGCCCTCGAGGGCCTTGACCCGGGAGGCGACGTCGGCGACCTGCGTGGTGACGTCATCGGAGGAGATCACCCTGCTGGTGATGGTGCCCATCGACTTCAGCTGCTCGAGGGTGCTGTCGAGGCGGTCGGAGGGGACCGAGATCACCATGGTCGAGGTCGGGGTGCTGATGCCTTTCGCGTCAACCCTGCTGACCAGGTTCTCGGTGGTCACGACGCCGCCCATCGCCATCGCAAGGGCGCGGAGCTTCGTCGCTGCGGCCTCCACGTCGGACACAGTGAGCCCGACGCTGGCGGTGCGGGCGACCTGAACCTGCACAGTGCCGGAGTATCCGCCGCCCTCCCCGGGCTTGGCCTGTGGGACGGAGGAGTCCTCCGCCGTGACGTCAGCGGCACGACCGTTGGCCTGCTCTGCGGTGCCGGCTGCCGGCTGGCTGGCCCCGACGGCGGAGCAACCACCGACGACGAGGAGGAGGGGAACGACGGCTGCGATGCCGATACGGCGCAAGGTGCTCATGCCCTACCCACGATGCGGCCGGCGCTTGCGTTGCGGGAATTGCTGGTGGACAGCCAATTGTTGCCGGATCGTGACCTCGGCGAGACTGGGCCGGTGACTGCACAGACCTATGACGTTGTGGTGATCGGGGCCGGGCCGGCCGGGGAGAACGCCGCCGACTACGCGATCCGCGGCTCCTCGCGCACCGCCCTGATGGTGGAGCGGGAACTGGTGGGCGGCGAATGCTCCTACTACGCCTGCATTCCGAGCAAGGCGATGCTGCGGCCGGTTGAGGTGCGGGCCACCGCCCAGCACCTCGGTGGGCTGCCGGACGACATCCCGCTGGACATTCCCGCGCTACTGGCCCGGCGCGATTACTGGGTCTCCGACTACAGCGACGCCGGGCAGGCGAAGTGGGCGGAGGGGGCCGGTATCGACCTGGTGCGTGGCACCGCCAGGCTCATCGGCGAGCGTCGTGTGCTGATCGCCTCCGGGGACGGCACGCGCGAGGTGGAGGCACGGCTCGCTGTGGTGGTCGCGACCGGGTCGAGCCCGGTGATCCCGGCCGCCTTCGCCGGAGTGAGGCCCTGGAGCTCGCGCGACGCCACCGGCATTACGGAGGTACCGTCCTCGATCGCCGTTATCGGCGGCGGTGTGGTATCGGTCGAGGCGTGCCACTGGCTGGCTGCCTTCGGCGCGGAGGTCACGCTGCTCGTGCGCGGCGTGCGCCTCCTCGACCGGTTTGAGCGCTTCGCTGCCGACCTCGTCGCCGAAGGGCTGCGCACGGCGGGCGTTGACGTGCGGTTCGGTGCCCAGGTCACGGCTGCCCGCCGCGACGGCGCAGCCGACACCGGGCTCGGGAAGGTACACGGCGGCCCGGTGACGCTCACCGTGGGAGGCGCCGAGGAGGGTTTCGCCGAGGTGTTGGTGGCAACCGGCCGCAAGCCCGCGACAGACCAGCTCGGCCTGGACAGCATCGGGCTGACCGCCGCCGACTTCGCGGATCCGGCGGCGCGGCCGGATTGGCTGCACGTCGTCGGCGACGTCGGCGGACAGGCTCCGTTGACCCACTGGGGCAAGTACAAGGCCCGTCTCGTGGGTGACCTGATAGCCGCCCGCGCGGACGGGCTGCCCGACCCGGACGTGCCCGACGACGTGCCGGTGCCGCAGGTGGTCTTCACCGACCCGCAGCTGGCCTCGGTGGGGATCACCGAAGCGGACGCGGCGGCGCAGGACATCGACGTGGAGTGCGTCGAGGTAGACCTCACCAGCGCGTCCGGCACCGCCCTGCTGCGGGACGACGCCGGCGGCAAGGCAAAGCTCGTGTTCGCGGTGGGCGGGGGCGGCCTCCTCGGGGCGACGTTCGCCGGCACGGAGGTGGCCGAGCTGTTGCACGCCGCAACGGTGGCGATCGTTGGGCACTTGACGCCCGACCAGCTGTGGCACGCGGTCCCGTCGTACCCGACGGCCAGCGAGGTGTGGCTGCGCCTGTTGGAGGCCTACCGGACACGCTGACCAGCGCGGGGCGGCAACTGCCACTGCCCGAGCACGTTCTGGACGAGGAAGCCCCGGTCGGCCAGCTGGTCGAGCAGGGCGAGGCAGGTCGGCAGCGCCACGCCGGCCTTCAACGCCAGGTCGCCCGCGCCAAGGCTGCCCCTGCCGGGAACGGCCTCGAACACCCGCAGCTCGTCTGCGCTGAGCTCATCGGTTGGCCGCCGCTCTGAGGGCGGCCGCGGGTTGGCCCGGCCCAGTGGTGAGAGCAGCTCAAGGACGTCACTGGCCCTCGCGACAAGGATCGCCTCGGACTCCCGGATCAGCAGGTGTGGCGTCACCGACGTCGCGCTGGTCACCGGCCCGGGCACCGCCATCACGATGCGCCCGAGCACGTTCGCCCATGTCACCGTGTTGCGGGCGCCGGAGCGCGCGGCCGCCTCCACCAGCACCGTCCCGGGGGTGAGCGCTGCGATCAAGCGGTTTCTCGCGAGGAATCGGACCCGGGTCGGGTGCTCGCCGGGAGCGAGTTCGCTGACCAGCAGGCCCCGCTCAGCGATCCGGTCGAACAGCGGACGGTGTCCCGTTGGGTACGGCTGGTCCAGCCCGCCGGCCATGACAGCAACCGTTGGCGTGCGGCCGGCAAGACAGCCGCGGTGAGCGGCAGCGTCGATGCCGTAGGCGCCGCCGGAGAGGATGGACCGCCCGGACTCCGACAGTTCGGCAGCGAGTTCGGCAGCCACCGTGTCGCCGTACGGCGTGGACGCGCGAGAACCCACCACGGCCACGGACTGCGCAGCCAGTTCCGCGAGGTCTCCCCCTCCCGCCAGCCACAGGCCGAGCGGTTCGCCGGAGAGTTGGTTGACCGGCTCGCACCCGGCGAGGTCGGACAGGGGTGCCGGCCATTCCGCGTCGCCCGGAATGACGAACCGCAGGCGCTCGGCCCGGGTGCGCTCGCGCAACTCCCCCGGCTTCACAGTGCGGGCGCGCAGACCCAGCGGCAGCTCCGACCCCGGCCGCGTCAGGCTGGCCCACACCTGCGCCGCGCCGTACTCGGCAACCGCCTCTGCGACAGCCGGATGCCCGGGCTCGACGACGGCGGCCAGGCACATCCGTGCGTCCCTCTCTTCGATCACAGCGCCACCCCTTCCCCGCGCCGCATGGCCAGGGCCGTGTGCAGTTGCTCGCGGGTCGGTCGGGCGTCCCCGGCAAGGTCGGCGATCGTCCACGCCAACCGGAGCACCTTGTCAACGCCGCGAGCCGACAGGCGCCCGCGGGCAACGGCCGCGTCGAGCAGTTCGGAGCCGTCCGGCAGGGGAAGTCGCTTGCGCAGCGCGGGGCCCGGCACCTCGCCATTGGTCCGCCAGCCGCTGGGTGCGAGGCGGTGGCGCTGCCGGTCCCTCGCTGCGAGCACCCGCTCGGCCACGACCGCACTCCCCTCGCCCGGTGGGTGGTGGGCACCGAGCAACGCTGCCCGCACCTGGCGCAGCTGCTGGTGGATGTCTATCCGGTCAAGGATCGGCCCCGAGATCCGCGTGGCGTAGCGGCGTACGGCCATCGGGGCGCAGCGACAGTTCCCGTCGGCGACGCCGGCCTGGCCGCACGGGCACGGGTTGGCTGCCAGCACGAGCTGGAAGCTGGCCGGGTACGTCGCCGTCGCCACGGCCCTGCCCAACACGATCCGGCCCGACTCCAGCGGCACGCGCAGCGCCTCCATCACCCGCGGCGAGAATTCCGGCGCCTCGTCCAGAAACAGAACCCCTCGGTGTGCCCGCGACACCGCTCCAGGCAGCGCGATTCGCGCGCCCCCGCCCACCAGACTGGCCACAGAGGCCGAGTGGTGCGGGTCGGCGTACGGCGGGCGGCGCACCAGACCGCCGTCGAGGTTGAGCCCTGCGAGGGAGTGCACAGCGGACACCTCCAACGCCTCCGACGGTTCGAGGTCGGGTAACAGCCCGGGCAGCCGTTCGGCCAGCAGCGTCTTGCCCACCCCGGGCGGGCCGTGCAGGAACAGGTGGTGGCGTCCTGCTGCAGCCACCTCAAGGGCCCACTTGCCCTCCACCTGGCCGACGACGTCGGCGAGGTCCAGGGGCGGCCCAGCGTCCTCCTCTGGCACGGACGGCGGCGGGGCGAGCGCCCCCGGCCCGCCGCGCAGGATGTCGAACAGGTCGGCGAGATCGGCGGCACCGGCGATGCCCAGCCCTTCGACCAGGGCTGCCTCGCGCAGCTGGCCGGCCGGCACGACCACCCGTCCGAAGCCGCGCCGGACCACTGCCAGCAAGGCGGGCAGCAGCCCCCGCACCGTGCGGACGCGGCCGTCGAGCCCCAGCTCGCCGAACAGGGCCATACCCTCCAGCGCCGCCGGGTCGAACCGGCGTGCGGCTGCTGCGACGGCCGCCGCGATGGCGAGGTCGTAGTGCGAACCGGCCTTCGGCAGGGTGGCCGGCGAGAGGTTGATGGTGACCGGGTCCGACGGCCACCCGAACCTGGCAGACGCCATCGCGGCGCGGCACCGGTCCCGGGCCTCGTAGAGGGCGGTGTCGGGCAGGCCGACCATGGTGGTGCGCGGCAGGCCACTGCTGATCGCCGCCTCGACCTCGACCATGGTGCCCTCGACGCCGACCAGCGCCACCGACCACGCCCGCGCGTGGCTCACCGGCCGATTCCCGGCACGTGGGTGATGATCGGTGGCGCCTCCCGGGACAGGAGCACGCCCACCCCGTCGAACCGGATGTGCGCGACTGGCTGGGACTGGGCCCGCAGCCAGTGCAGCGCCACCTCCCGCAGCTTGGCCACCTTCGCTGCGGTGATACCTTCCAGCGGCGGGCCGAAGCCGAGGCCGGTGCGGCACTTCACCTCGCAGAAGACCACGACCGGCTCCGGGACCGGGTCGATGGCAATGATGTCGAGCTCGCCCGCAGGACAGCGCCAGTTACGCTCCAGCACCTGCCAGCCGAGCCCAGCCAGGTAGCGAGCAGCCAGCTCCTCCCCGACGTGCCACACCTCAGCCCTGCCCACGGCCACCACCTCCACCGGGGACTATCGGCAGCGGCCTGGCGCGGGCGTCACCCTCCTCGCGTCCTGTGGACGAAGGGAGCGGTGATCCACAGCTCAGAGGTTGTCTGGCACCTTCAGGTCGCTGTGCGCGATCTCCTCGATGGAGACGTCGCGGAACGTGAGCACCTTGGCGCTCTTCACGAACCTGGCCGGCCGGTACATGTCCCACACCCAGGCGTCACCCATGGACACCTCGTAGTACACGTCACCACCCTCGGTGCGGACCTTCAGGTCGACAGCGTTGCACAGGTAGAAGCGCCGCTCGGTCTCCACCGCGTACGTGAAGATGCCGACGACGTCCTTGTACTCCTTGTACAACTGCAGTTCGAGTTCGGACTCGTACTGTTCAAGGTCTTCGGCGCTCATGACGGAAGCAGCCTAGCCGACGACTCAGGGTTGGGCGTGCCGCCGACCCACCGAACACCGGCCCAACCTTGTGGACGTGCCGTGCGGCGGACGTTCTCGAAGCACCAGCGGTGGATGTGGCTGGGGCCGTGCACCTCGAGGCGCTCCTGGTGCAGGGGCGTGCAGTAGCCCTTGTGGATGTCGAACGCGTAGTCGGGCAACGCCTCGTGCCAACCGCCCATCATGCGGTCGCGGGTCACCTTCGCAATAACGGACGCCGCGGCAACGCAGGCGGCCACCCGATCGCCCTTCCACATGGCCAGGTTCGGCATGCCCAGCCCGTCCACGCCGAAGCCGTCGGTGAGGGCGAACTCCGCGGCGGGCTGCAGCCGCAGCAGTGCCCGACGCAGCGCGGCGAGATTGGCCTGATGCATGCCGAGGGTGTCGCACTCGCCCGGGTCGACGCTGACCACCGACCACGCAACGGCTCGCTTCAGGATCTGGTCGTACACCCTGTCGCGAGCCAGTGGGGTGAGCAGCTTGGAGTCGGCGAGGCCGGGGATCTCACCCGACTTGCCCGGACGCAGGATCACCGCGCCGGCGACCAGCGGGCCCGCGCACGCTCCGCGTCCGGCTTCATCGGCGCCGGCGATCAGGTCGAAGCCCCCACGGCGCAGCGAGGCCTCGTAGGCGTAGATGCCGGCTTCCCGGCGGACAACGATCGCCACTCCCACGCCTAACAGACGACTTCTGGGCCATTCAGCACGGGGGCGGCGGGCGGGGTCTGGCCGGCGGGGAGGTTCTCGAACGTCAGCGGACGACTGAGGCCCATGAACCGGTTGAACGGGTAGACGACGGCCACGGCCGTGCCGACGATGTTGCCGGTGGGGATGAATGCCTTGCTGCCGGCCGGCCCGCCGTCGGTGTCGTCGGCGAGGTGGCAGCGGGAATCCTGGGAGTCGTTGCGGTGGTCGCCCATCACGAAGACGGTACCCGCGGGAACCACCAGATCAAAGGCGGCAGCCGATGGGTCCACCTGCTTGCCGGTGCCAGCGTCGGTGTAAAGGTAGGCACCCTCGTTGAGCGCTGTCCCGTTGACCGTGATCCGGCCCCTGGCGTCACAGCAGGTGACGTGATCGCCGGCGAGTCCGATGACGCGCTTGATCAGGTGGTTGGAGCTCTCGTCCGGGGCAAGGCCGACAAAGATGAGGGCCTTCTTGACCGGGTCGTCCTCCACCTTGGCGGGAGCGAGCCAGCCCTGCGTGTCCCGGAAGACGACGATGTCACCGCGCTGGAACGGGACGAGCTTCTGCACCGCAACCCGGTCGCGCACCTGCAGGGTGTTCTCCATCGACCCCGAAGGGATCACGAACATCTGCACGATGAACAGGCGAAGCAAGGTGGACGCGATCAGCGCACCAATCACGACGATCGCGATCTCGCGCAGCAAGCCACCCGCCATCCGAAGACCGGAGTCCTCCTGACGTCCGCTGCCAGCGGTGGGATCGCTCACAGCTTCCCCTTCTCCGTCGCTCCCCTGCAGGTCGGCATTGCTTCCGGTGCTCAGCGGTCGCGCTTCTCCTTGATCTTGGCAGCCTTGCCGCGCAGGCCGCGAAGGTAGTACAACTTGGCGCGTCGCACGTCGCCGAAGCGCTCGATCTCGATCTTCTCGATGATCGGGCTGTGCAGCGGGAAGGTGCGCTCGACACCGGTGCCGAAGCTCACCTTGCGGACAGTGAATGCCGCACCGATCCCGGAACCTGCGCGGGAGATCACGGCGCCGGCGAAGACCTGAATGCGGGAGCGGTTACCTTCGATGACCCGAACGTGCACCTTGACCTGGTCGCCGGGGCGGAAGTCGGGAAGGTCGGAGCGCAATGCTGCGTTGCCGATCTGCTCTACCAGCTGATTCATGGGTTCCTCGCCAGTGCCACAGGACACTTCGTATAGTCGTTTCAGGTGGTCCGACGGCGCCTTCCCCCTGTGGCAGGAGCGCCCTCGGCACAACGATCCCCAAGTTTGCCATAACGGCAGCGGAGCAGCGAATCGGGCGACCCGGGATCAATCGGCCGGGTTGGCCGGGCGGCTGCCGACGCCGGGCACGAGACCCAGCTTCTGCCAGATCTTGCGCGCCATGCCGGTGGTGAGGTTCTCGACGTCGGAGATGGTGGCCAGTACCGCAGGATCGGTACTGCGTTCTGCGTACACGGCAGCGGTCTTGGCCACGAGGGAGAGCAACTCCGAACAGTAGTCGAGGTAGTTGGCCATCTCGATCGGGCTCAACCCCACCTCGACGGTCTCCGCGGTCGGGCGGAAAGCTGCGGCGAGCCTTTCGGGGTCCTTGGTGAGCTGGTGCATGTCGATCACGTGGGCCAGCGACCGCAGCCGGTGCAGCTCGCCGAGGATCCGGCGTCGCTCGAGGTGGCCGGGCAACAGCCAGAGGAAGATCACGGCGATCCCGACGTACACCACGTCGTTGATGATCGTCTCCAGCGCTGACAGCCAGGCAAGGGCCGATCCGCTGGTCCTGACCAGTTCGACCAGCACGGCGACAAGGGAAGTGATCGACCCCGCGACGAGGATGCCGATCACCACCAGGCCGGCCACGCGAAGGACCCGGATCGGCACCGACCGGGCGGCAGCGCGCTCGACGTCTGAGGCGACCGCAACCAGCCTTTCAGCGACCCGGCCCAGGTTGCGCTGGGGAAACCGCGCCTCGATCCGCGCCTGCAGGCGCTGGGCAGTGGCAAGGACAGCGTCCGCCTCGAGCCTTTCGTACGGCATCATCGCTCCCTCCGCAGGTGCCTTTGCCCGATCCTTGCCAGATCGCGGCACTCCCGCCACCGAAACGCGCCCTTCCTCCCGAAATTCCGGGAGCGGGGGCGTAATTCGGGAGCGAACCGGACGTGATCGGGACGCGCGACGGCCCCCGGAGCTAACTCCGGGGGCCGTCGTGGGAACTGCTGCCTTACTTGCCGTCCTTCTTGAACAGCGAGGCGATCAGGTCGCGGTTGAGCTGGCTGATCGTGTCGAACGGGATCTGCTTGGGGCAGACCTCCGCGCACTCGCCGATGTTCGTGCAGCCGCCGAAGCCCTCTTCGTCGTGCACAGCGATCATCGTCTTGATCCGGCTGTACCGCTCCGGCTGGCCCTGCGGGAGCATGGCCAAGTGGGTGATCTTCGCAGCGGTGAACAGCATCGCCGAGGAGTTCGGGCATGCCGCGACACACGCGCCACAACCGATGCAGGTGGCGGCGTCGAAGGCACGGTCGGCCTGCAACTTGCCCACCGGCGCGGCGTGGGCCTCCGGTGCTGCACCCGTGCTGGCGGAGATGAAGCCACCAGCCTGGATGATCCGGTCGAACGCCGACCGGTCGACAGCCAGGTCCTTGATCACCGGGAAGGGGCCCGCCCGCCACGGCTCGACGTCGATGGTCGCGCCATCTTCGAAGGACCGCATGTGCAACTGGCAGGTGGTGGTCGGGACCGGGGAGTCTCCCCGGCCATGGGCGGTGCCGTTGATGACGACGCCACACATGCCACAGATGCCTTCACGGCAGTCGTGGTCGAAGGCCACCGGCTCCTCACCCTTGAGCGTGAGGTCCTCGTTGAGCAGGTCGAGCATCTCCAGGAACGACATGTCCGCGGAGACGTCCTGCACCTGGTAGGTGACCATGCGGCCCTCGGCCTGGGCGTTTGCTTGGCGCCATACGCGCAGCGTGATGTTCACTTGTAACTCCGTTGCTTCAGCTCGATGAACTCATACTCCAGCGGCTCCTTGTGCAGGATCGGAGCCTGCGCGGTGCCGGTGTACTCCCAGGCGGCGACGTAGGCGAAGTCGTCGTCATGACGCAGGGCCTCGCCGTCCTCGGTCTGGCTCTCCGCGCGGAAGTGCCCGCCGCAGGACTCGCGGCGGTGCAGGGCGTCGACGCACATCAGTTCGCCGAGTTCCATGAAGTCCACCACGCGTCCGGCGCGCTCGAGGGTCTGGTTGAAGTCCTCGTTCACGCCGCTGACCTTCACGTCGCGCCAGAACTCCTCGCGGAGCTTCCGGATGAGCCCGATCGCCTTGATCAGGCCGGCCTCGGTGCGGTACATGCCGCAGTACTCCCACATGATGTGGCCGAGTTCCTTGTGGAAGGAGTCGACCGTGCGGGTGCCGTTGACCGCCAGCAGCTTCGCGATCCGCTCCTGCACCGACTCCAGCGCCTCGACGGCAGCCGGGTGGCTGGCGTCGACCTTGGGCAGCGCTGCCACCCCTGCGAGGTAGTCGTTGATGGTGTTCGGCAGTACGAAGTAGCCGTCGGCCAGGCCCTGCATCAGGGCGGACGCGCCGAGCCGGTTCGCACCGTGGTCGGAGAAGTTGGCTTCACCGGCCACGTACAGGCCGGGCACGTTGGACGACAGGTCGTAGTCCACCCACAGGCCACCCATGGCGTAGTGCACTGCGGGGTAGATCCGCATCGGGGTGGCGTACGGGTCCTCACCGGTGATCTGGGCGTACATGTCGAACAGGTTGCCGTAGCGGGCAGCCACGCCGTCCTTGCCGAGCCGGCCGATCGCGTCTGCGAAGTCGAGGTACACGCCGCGACGGACGAACTTCTCGTTCCCGTCGTCGTCGTACTCCTTGACCGCCGGACCGACGCCGCGACCCTGGTCGCACATGTTCTTGGCCTGGCGGGATGCGATGTCACGGGGCACAAGGTTGCCGAAAGACGGATAGATCCGCTCCAGGTAGTAGTCGCGGTCATCCTCGGCGATCTGGCGCGGGTCCAACTCGGCGTCCTCCGCCTTCTTTGGCACCCAGATGCGGCCGTCGTTGCGCAGGGACTCACTCATCAGGGTGAGCTTGGACTGGGTCTCGCCGTGCACCGGGATGCAGGTCGGGTGGATCTGCGTGTAGCAGGGGTTGCCGAAGTAGGCACCCTTGCGGTGGGCCCGCCAGTTGGCGGTCACGTTGCAGCCCATGGCGTTGGTGGAAAGGAAGAACACGTTGCTGTAGCCACCGGTCGCCAGCACGACGGCGTCGGCGAACCAGGTTTCGATCTCCCCGGTCACCATGTCGCGGGTGACGATGCCGCGGGCACGTCCCTCGACGATGATGATCTCGAGCATCTCGTGCCGGGTGTACATCTGCACCGTGCCGGCCGCCACCTGGCGCTCGAGCGCCTGGTAGACACCGATCAGCAGCTGCTGGCCGGTCTGGCCGCGGGCGTAGAAGGTGCGCTGCACCTGGACCCCGCCGAAGGAGCGGTTGTCCAGCAGGCCGCCGTACTCGCGGGCGAATGGGACGCCCTGGGCAACGCACTGGTCAATGATGTTCGCGCTGACCTCGGCGAGGCGATAGACGTTGGTCTCCCTGGCGCGGTAGTCACCGCCCTTGACGGTGTCGTAGAACAGCCGGAACGTCGAGTCGTTGTCGTTGCGGTAGTTCTTGGCTGCGTTGATGCCGCCCTGTGCTGCGATCGAGTGAGCCCGGCGGGGGCTGTCCTGGTAGCAGAAGTTCAGGACGTTGTACCCGGCCTCACCGAGGCTGGCGGCAGCGGCGCCACCGGCAAGGCCGGTACCGACGATGATCACCGTCAGCTTGCGGCGGTTGGACGGGTTGACCAGCTTGGCCTCGAACTTGCGCTTCGACCATTTCTGCTCGATCGCGCCGCCGGGCGCCTTGGCGTCCTTGATCTCGGCGCCGACCTCGAAGTAGTCGGTGCTCTGGGTCTTCGCCGTCTTGGGGGCGGCGGGGGTCGTCGTCGTGGTCATCAGTGAATCCATCCGAAGAGAACAGCCACCGGCATGATCATGAAGCCGATGTAGAGCAGGAGGGCCACTGCCCAGGCGCAGCCGTTGAGCACCGCGCGGGCCTTGGCGCTGGTGTTGGCGCCCAGGGTCGCGAAGGCGCTCCACAGGCCGTGTCGCACGTGCATGCACACTGTCACGATCCACAGGGCGTAGACCAGGACCATCCACCACAGGCTGAACTCGCCGATCACCATGTCATAGGGCGATGCCGAGGCCGGCCCGTTGACGAGGGCTGCCTTCACGGTGAACTGCGCGAGATGGAAGATCAGCAGGCCGGCAAGGATGACGCCACCCCAGCGCATGGTGCGCGCCGAGTAGGTCTGGGCCAGCTTCTTCTTGGCCGCATACGCGGTCGGGTTGGCAGCGACCGCGCGGCTCCACAGCGTCACAGCCGAGTAGATGTGCAGCACGATGGCCGCCACCATGAACGCCCGGAAGAGCCAGATGAACCAGCCCTTGGGGATCAGCGGATAGAGGATGTCCCCCTTCAGCCACTCTGCGTAGTGATCGAAGGATTCGGCACCGAGGAACATCTTGAGGTTGCCGTACATGTGCATCAGGAGGAAGCCGATCAGGATCAACCCGGTGACGGCCATCAGGGCCTTCATCGCTACGGTTGATCGGACAGCTCTCTGATGAGGTGTAAGAGTCGTTGTCGCCACGGGGCCACACTAGTGAGAAGTTCCCCCTTTTTCGCGCAGCCGGGGGGTTTCCGGTCGGGCCGGTCTCAGATTCCGGACAGGGGCTGGACGCGGTGCCTCAAATAGCATTTTCGGCAAGATTGGCGTTGCCTAATTCAAGCCCTCGATGAGATCGGGGCGACGCTCCGAAGTGCGCTGCCGGGACTGCTCGAGCCGCCACGAAGCCACCTGTCCATGGTGGCCTGAAAGCAGCACCGGGGGCACGTCGAGGCCCCGCCACGATGCTGGCTTGGTGTAGACGGGATACTCCAGCAGCCCGTCGAGCTCGTCGCCGTGGGATTCCTCGACCAGCGACTCCGGGTTGCCCAGCACGCCGGGCAGCAGTCGCACCACGGCCTCGGTGATCGCGAGGGCGGCAACTTCGCCCCCGTTGAGGACGTAGTCGCCGAGACTCACCTCAAGGACGTCCATGCGGGACGCGGCGTGCTCGACCACCCTGGCGTCGATGCCCTCGTAGCGTCCGCAGGCGAAGAGCAGCCAGGTACGGGCGGCCAGCTCGTGGGCCAGCGCCTGGGTGAACGGCACCCCGGCAGGGGTCGGCACCACCAGCAGCGGCGGCGGCCCGTCGTCGGGCACGAGGGCGTCCAGTGCCTCACCCCACGGTTCGGGCTTCATCACCATGCCTGCGCCACCGCCGTAGGGGGTGTCGTCGACAGTGCGATGCCGGTCGTGCGTCCAGTCCCGCAGGTCGTGGACGCCGAGGGCGAGGATGCCGGTGTCGATGGCCTTCCCCACCAGCGAGAGGCTCAGCGGGGCGAAGTAGTCGGGGAAGATGCTGACCAGGTCAATCCTCATCGGGCACCTCCGTCAGGAGGCCGGGGATCGGGTTGACCACGAGGCGGCCGCCCGGCACGTCGACCTCTGGCACCAGCTCCATGACGAAGGGCACCATGCGCTCCCCCACGTCCGTGCGCAGCATCAGCAGGTCCTGGGACGGGTGGTGGTGCACGGCGGTGACCTCGCCGAGACGGGTGCCCTTGGGGTCGACGGCGACAAGGCCGATCAGTTCGGTGTCGTGGTACTCGTCCTCGCCGATGGCATCGGGCACCCCTTCTGCCCACAGGTCAACGCCGCGCAATTCCTCGGCTGCCGATCTGCCGGTGACCTCGGCAAAGGCGACCACCAGCCGGCCCTGCTGCAGGTTGAAGCTTGCGACCGTGAGCGGCCGGCCGGCCGCCTTGAGGACAGCTCCGGGAGCGAAGCGCTCCTCGATGCTGTCGGTGCGCGGGCGGACGGTCACCTGGCCGCGGAGCCCGTGGGCGCGGCCGATGGTACCGACGATCAGTTGCTCAGACACTTGTCTCCAGAACGCCATCCGCCCCGCCGCTGCTGCGACGGGGCGGACGGATGTGAGTTGCGTTCAGTTGCGGCGGCGCGGCCGGCGGTCGACGTCGACGAAGTCGACCCGCACCTGCTCCCGGCCGGCCAGTGCTGCGATCACCGTGCGCAGGGCACCAGCGGTGCGTCCCTGGCGTCCGATGACCTTGCCGATGTCCTCCGGGTGAACCCGAACCTCGAGGGTGCGGGTCCGGCCACGGTCGGCCTCGCGCACCCGGACGTCGTCCGAGTGCGGAACCAGGCCACGGACCAGGTGCTCCAGCGCGTCGGCGAGCATGCTCAGGCCTCTTCGGCCTCGGCCGGCGCGGCCTCGGCGTCCACCTCTACCTCGGCAGCCTTCTTCTTCGGCTTGGAGATCGCGGAGGTGGCGGGCTCGCTGTCGGCCTCGGCGAGGGCGGCGTTGAACAGCGCCACCTTGTCGCGGGGGGTCGGCTGCGGGTCGACACCAGACGGGCTGGTGTCGCCGCTGAAGGCCTGCCAGTCACCGGTGCGCTTGAAGATCGCAACAACGGCCTCGGTGGGCTGCGCGCCCACGGACAGCCAGTACTGCGCACGCTCGGAGTTGACCCGGATCACCGAAGGATCGTTCTTCGGGTGGTAGAGGCCGATTTCCTCGATGGCCCGGCCGTCCCGCTTGGTGCGGGCGTCCATGACGACGATGCGGTAGTGCGGTGAGCGGATCTTGCCGAGCCGCTTGAGTCGAATCTTGACAGCCACGTGTGTGGTTCTCCTGTTGGAACTTGGACCGGTGACGCCACCGGACCGGATGGGTGAGCCGAGGCGATCGATGTGGGGCAACGCCCGCCTGGTTCGGGTGGATCCGCGACAACCGGGTTCAGAGGGCGCCGGCGGGCACAGATGCGGGAGACATTCTGCCAGACCTGCACCCCGGACGGCTAACCGGGCCGTGTAGCCCGCCTGCCACCGTGGTCTGGAGCCAGGTGGTGCTGAGCTTCGGCGTTGCCCTCGCCGCGGCACCGCTGGCCGTAGTTACGGCCGACCCGAAGCTGATGGGTGAGCACGCGGACAAGCGCTGGCAGCAGATCCTGGACTGTGCCTTGGGCGAACAGCGGAACAGCAGCGACCGTCGCCGGCGTTTGCCGGGCATGGAGGACGAAGAAGCCCTGGACGCCTACTCGGAGGCGGTGGTGCGGGTCGCCCAGCAGGTGCTGCCCAGCGTTGCCAGCCTGCACGTCCGCGGTGAACGTGGCGAGGGTGCGGGTAGTGCCAGCGTGCTCACCGCCGACGGCTACCTGCTCACCAGCGCACATGTCGTTGCGGGAGCGAGGGAGGCGACGGCTGCCTTCACCGACGGCACGGAGACCGTCGCAGACGTCACGGGCAGGGACCCACTGTCGGACCTTGCCGTGCTGCGCGCCCGCGGCGATCTGCCACCACCGGTCACCCTCGGCGACGCGGCGATGCTGCAGGTCGGCCAACTGGTCGTGGCGCTCGGCAACCCCCTTGGCCTCGCAGGGACGGTGACCGCCGGCATCGTCTCGGGGCTGGGTCGCTCGCTGCCCACCAGCGGCGGTCGGGTGGTCGACGAGGTGATCCAGACCGACGCTGCGCTCAACCCGGGGAACAGCGGCGGGGTGCTCGCCGACAGCCGCGGACGCATGGTCGGGGTGAACACCGCCGTCGCGGGAGTGGGCGTCGGCCTGGCCGTGCCGATCAACGCCAGCACCCAGCGGATCATCGGCGCCCTGATGACCACCGGGAAGGTGCGACGGGCCTGGCTGGGGATCGCGGCCCTGCAGTCGCCCCTGCCGCCGCAACTGGCCGCCAAGCTGAGCCGGCGCAGCGGGCTGCGGGTCGCCCAGGTGGTGCCCGGCAGCCCGGCTGCGGTGGCCGCCCTGCGCCCCGGGGACATCGTGGTTGCCGTCGCCGGGGAACCGATGGGATCGGCAACCAGCCTGCAGCGCTGGATGGTCGAGGAGGCGATCGGGCGTCCGGTGGAGATCACCGTGTGGCGCAACGGAGCACTCGTCGACGTGATCGCCGTCCCGCGCGAGCTGAGCGGCTGATCCTCGCAGTTCGTCCCTCCACTCAGGAGTGGGAGGTGACGACCCGGCCGCGCAGGATCACAAGGCGCGGGGTGCGGGTGACTCCCGGGTCGAGACGCGGGTCGCCGTCGTAGACGACCAGGTCAGCCCATGCGCCGTCCACGATGGGCGGTGCGCCCAGCCATTCGCGGGCACGCCAGGACGCAGCACCGAGCGCGAAGTCCGCACCACCGAGCCTCGCCAGCAGCCCGATCTCCGTGCCGACCAGACCGTGGCTGATGGTGCCGCCTGCGTCAGTGCCCGCGTACACCGGCACCCCGGCCTCGATGGCTGCGGTGATGGTGGTGAAGCGCCGGGCGTGCAGGCTGCGCATGTGCCGGGCGTAGGCCGGGAACCTGGCCTCCCCTGCGTCGGCGAAGCCGGGGAAGTTCTCCACGTTGATCAGGGTCGGGACGAGGGCCACGCCGCGCTCTGCCATCAGTGCGATCGTCGCGGCGTCCAGGCCGGTGCCGTGCTCGATGCCGTCGATGCCGGCCCGCACGAGTTCGTGCACCGACTCCTCGCCGAAGCAGTGCGCGGTGACCCGGGCCCCGAGCTCGTGGGCGCGCGCGATGGCTGCTGCTGCCACGTCTGCCGGCCACAGCGGAGCGAGGTCGCCGGCGTCCCTGTCGATCCAGTCGCCGACCAGCTTCACCCAACCGTCACCACGGACGGCCTGGCGCGCGACCTCGTCCACCAGGGCCTCGGGCTCAACCTCTTCTGCGTAGTTGCGGATGTAGCGGAACGGCCGGGCGACGTGGCGTCCGGCCCGGATGATGCGTGGCAGGTCGGCTCGCTCGTCGATCCAGTGCGTGTCGACCGGCGAGCCGGCGTCCCTGATCAGCAGGGTGCCGGCGTCCCTGTCGGCCAACGCCTGCGACTCGGCCACGTCCGTTGGCACTGCGCCGTGCGGCCCGAGTCCGACGTGGCAGTGGGCGTCGACGAGGCCCGGCATGATCCAGGCACCCGTGCAGACCGTCACAGCTTCGGCGACCGGTTCGGTGCGCACCACACCGTCCACCACCCACAGGTCCGTGACCTCGCCCCCAGGCAGCAGCACCCCGTTCAGGTGCAGCCGCTGGCTCTCGGGGTTGCCGCTGGGCGCTGCTGTGCCGTGGCCGTGCGCGAAGAAGGACGCCTCACCCAGCCCGGGCGGCGCATGTTCCTTCATCCTTGGTCGAGCCTGTCGAGACCCGCGCCTCAGCGCGGACCGTTGGACTTCGGGTTGAACAACTGCTGCAACTCGGCGGGCAGTTGGAAGTCCCCGACGGCCTTGGCAAGGTCGGCCTCGCTCGGCTGCGGACGTCCGAAAGCGGACGCGGGGGCGGCCGGCTCGACAGCCTTTGCCGCGGGCGCTCCCGTCCGCTTGGCCGGGTTGCCCGAGACCTTGTTGCCCTTCTTCTTGGGCGCCTGCTTCACAGCGGGACGGCGCACGCCCGGCATGCCCGGCATGCCGCCACCAGCGAGGCTCTGCATCATCTTGCGGGCCTCGAAGAAGCGGTTCACCAGGGAGTTCACGTCGGAGACCTGGGTTCCCGAACCCTTCGCGATCCGGGCGCGGCGGGAGCCGTCCAGCATCTTCGGGTTGGTGCGCTCGGCGGGGGTCATCGAGTAGATGATGGCCTCGATGCGGTCGATCTCGCGCTCATCGATGCCGGCGATCTGGTCCTTCATCTGGCCCATGCCGGGCATCATTCCCAGGATCTTCGACAGCGGGCCCATGCGGCGCACGGCCTGCATCTGCTGCAGGAAGTCGTCAAGGCCGAACTCGCCGCCCTTGCCGGACAGCAGCTTCTGGGTGGCCTTCGCGGACTCCTCGGCGTCGAAGGTCTTCTCCGCCTGCTCGATCAGGGTGAGGATGTCGCCCATGCCGAGGATGCGGCTGGCCATCCGGTCGGGGTAGAACGCGTCGAAGTCGCCCAAGCCCTCGCCGTTGGAGGCGAACATGATCGGCTTGCCGGTGACCCGGGCAATCGAGAGTGCAGCACCGCCGCGGGCATCGCCGTCCAGCTTGGACAGCACCACGCCGTCGAAACCGACGCCGTCGGCGAACGCGCGGGCCGTGTTGACCGCGTCCTGGCCGATCATCGCGTCGACGACGAACAGGATCTCCGTCGGCTTCACCGCGTCGCGGATGTCTGCGGCCTGCTGCATGAGCTCTGCGTCCACGCCGAGGCGGCCGGCGGTGTCGACGATCACCACGTCATAGAGCTTGCTCATCGCGTGCAGGATCGACTGGCGGGCCACCTGCACCGGGTCGCCGGTGCCGTTGCCCGGCTCGGGGGCGAACACGTGGACGCCGGCGCGCTCACCCACAACCTGCAGCTGGGTGACGGCGTTGGGGCGCTGCAGGTCGGCGGCGACCAGCAGGGGCGAGTGGCCCTGGTCCTTCAGCCACTTGCCGAGCTTGCCGGCCAGCGTCGTCTTGCCGGAGCCCTGGAGGCCGGCCAGCATGATCACCGTCGGCGGGCGCTTGGCGAAGCGCAGCGGCCGCGCCTGCCCACCGAGGATCGTGACCAGTTCATCGTTGACGATCTTGACGATCTGCTGGCCGGGATTGAGCGCGCCGGTGAGTTCCGCGCCGTGGGCGCGCTCCTTCACCGCTGCGATGAAGTCCTTGACGACGGCCAGGTTGACGTCGGCCTCGAGCAGGGCCAGCCGGATTTCGCGCGCGGTGGCGTCGATGTCGGCGTCGGTCAGCCGGGTCTTGCCGCGCAGGGTGCGGAATGCGCTGGACAGGCGATCGGACAGGGTGTCGAACAAAGGGATACCTCACGCTCGGGAACGCGCGCCATCCTACCCACGGCTGCCCCACCACCGAGTTGTCAGAATCTCGGCCGGCTATAGGCGGCTGAGATTCTGACAACTCGGCACTAGGGGGCGAGCGCGAGGGCCGTCCAGGAGACCGGCGGCAGCTCGACGCTCACAACGCCGTCGGTGAGGACGGCTGTCGTGGCCCGCAACTGGACGCGGTCGGGCTGCTCACGGGTGTTGGTGGCGTACGGATCGGCGTCGGCAAGGGTCACGGCCTCGCGCACTCCCCCGACTCCGAGGTCGCTGACGTCGATGCGGACTCCTGCGGCCTCGCGCGAACGGTTGACGAGGAAGACCGCAGCAGACCCGGTGGCGGCATCGTGGGTGGCGACGGCGTCCACCAGTGGCGCGTCCCCGTGACGGGCGGTGGCGTAGGTGCCGGTCTCCACGCGTGGCTTGAGCACCTGGCCCACGGCGAGACGGGCAGTCGTGGCGAAGGGGAAGAACGTGGTCTGGCGCCATGCCGGCCCACCGGGCTCGGTCATGATCGGGCCGATCACGTTCACCAGCTGGGCAAGGGACGCGCTGCGCACCCGGTCGCTGTGCTTCAGTAGCGTGATGAGCAGGCTGCCGACCACAACGGCGTCGGCAACGCAGTAGACGTCCTCCAGCAGTCGCGGGGCCACCGGCCAGCCCTCGGTGACCTTGCCTGACTCGTCGAACCTGCTCTGGTACCAGACGTTCCACTCGTCGAAGGAGATCGCGATGGCGCGCTCCTTGTGCAGCTTGTACCGCACGTGGTCGGCAGTGGCGACAACGGTCTCGATGAAATACTCCATGTCGAGGCTGGAAGCCAGGAAGCTGCCCAGGTCGCCGTCGTGTTCCTGGTAGTAGGCGTGCGCGGAGATGTAGTCGACGTGGTCGTAGGCGGCCTCGAGCACCACCCGTTCCCATTCGCCGAAGGTCGGCATCTGCGACCCGGATGAACCGCAGGCCACGAGCTCCAGTGTGGGGTCGACCATCTTCATTGCCGCCGCCGTCCTCGCCGCCAGCGCTCCGTACTCGGCAGCGGAGGAGTGCCCCACCTGCCAGGGGCCGTCCATCTCGTTGCCGAGGCACCACATCCGGATGTCGTGGGGCTCGACCGACCCGTTCGCCGCCCGCCGGTCCGCCAGTGCCGTCCCGCCAGGGTGGTTGGCGTACTCCAGCACGTCCAGGGCCTCCTGGACGCCGCGGGTGCCGAGGTTGACCGCCAGCATCGGTTCGCAACCGGCGAGCCGGCACCAGCGGGCGAACTCGTCGAGCCCCACCTCGTTGGTCTCGAGGCTGTGCCAGGCCAGGTCGAGCCGGCGCGGGCGCTGGGCCAACGGGCCGACGCCGTCCTCCCAGCGGTAGCCGGAGACGAAGTTCCCACCCGGGTAACGGATCGTACTGACGCCCAGTTCGCGGACGAGGGCGAGGACGTCGCCGCGGAACCCGTGTTCGTCTGCCGTCGGATGGCCGGGCTCGTAGATGCCGGTGTACACGCAGCGTCCCAGGTGCTCGACGAAGGAGCCGAACACGCGGCGCCGCACCGGTGCAACGCCCTGGCTTCGGTCGACGATGACATTCGCAGTTGCCACTTCGATCTCCTTTCGCAATTCGAGGTCAGAGGATGATTTGGAGCAGCACGAGATCGAGCCAGCGGTCGAACTTCCGCCCGACCTCCGGCAGCCGCCCGACCTCGACGAAGCCGAGGGAGCGGTGCAGGGTCATCGAGACGTCGTTGTCTGCGCTGAGACCGCCGATCAGGGCGTGGACCCCGTTGGCCCGGGCAGCCTCGATGATCGCAACCAGCAGGCTGCGTCCGATCCCCTTGCCCTGGCTCGACGGGCGGACGTACACGCTGTGCTCCATCGTGGCGGCGTAGCCCGCCTTCGCCCGGAACGGCCCGTAAGCGGCGTAGCCGAGGATCTCCCCTTCGGACTCCGCCACCATGATCGGGTGCCGGTGTTCTGCCTTGGTGGCATACCACTCGGCGTGCTCGACCGGCGTCCAGGGCAGCAGGTCCCAGCTGGCCGTGGTGTGCACGACCGCGTCGTTGTAGATCTCCAGCAGCGCCGGCAGGTCGGCCGGATGAGCCGGACGGATGCGCATCAGGACTCGCCGAGGAGGGCGTCGACGAAGCCCTCCGCCTCGAAGGGTGCCAGGTCGTCCGCGCCCTCGCCGAGGCCGATCAGCTTCACTGGAACGCCCAGTTCGCGCTGCACGGGCACGACGATGCCGCCCTTGGCCGAGCCGTCCAGCTTTGACAACACGATGCCGGTGACGTCGACGACCTCGGCGAACACCCGCGCCTGGGCCAGCCCGTTCTGGCCGGTGGTCGCGTCGATCACCAGCAGCACCTCCGTGACCGGGGCGAGACGGTCGATGACCCGCTTGATCTTGCCCAGCTCGTCCATCAGGCCGGTCTTTGTGTGCAGCCGGCCGGCGGTGTCGACAACGACGACGTCGACGCCTTCCGCGATGCCGGCAGCGACGGCGTCGTGGGCGACAGAGGCCGGGTCGCCACCCTCGAGCCCTCGGATGACCCGGACGCCGACCCGCGAACCCCAGGTCTGGAGCTGGTCGGCCGCGGCGGCCCGGAAGGTGTCGGCTGCCGCCAACAGCACGGTGTGGCCGTCGGCCACGAGCACCCGGGCCAGCTTGCCGATGGTGGTGGTCTTGCCGGTGCCGTTCACACCGACGACGAGGACGACGCCAGGCTTCCCGTCGGCGCCGGTGACCCGCAGCGAGCGGTCGGAATCGGTGCCGATCAGTTTCAGCAGTTCGTTGCGCAGCACGTCGCGGGCCTTGGCAGGGTCTGCGACGCCGTCGATGGCTGCCTCGCGACGCAGCGCGGTGATCAGCTCATCGGTGGGCCCGACGCCCAGGTCGGAGGTGATCAGGGTCGCCTCCAGGTCCTCCCACGCCTCGGCGTCCAGCCGGTCGGCGGCCAGCAGGCCCAGCAGGCCACGGGCGAACGGGTTGTTGCTCGCAGAAAGGCGGCGGCGCAGGCGGCTCAGCCGTGAGGCGGGCGCTTCCGGCGTCTCCAGCGGGGCGACTGTCGGCTCAGCTGGCGCCTCGGGCACCGACTCCACGGCCGTCTCGCCGACCTCCGTCGACGGCTCGGGCAGCAATTCGGGTGCGGGCGGGGCCGGGGGCAGCGCGCGACGGCGTCCGACGACGATGGTGACGGCGGCCACCACCAGTACGAGCCCGACGGCGGCCATGATGATCCAGAAGATGTCCACGCGGTCACTTTAGGCAACGCCGGTACTGGCGGGCGAGCCGGCCTCAGCGCTTGGGCGCCTCGGCGGCCGAGTCGGCGGACTTCGGCCGGATGTCCGGGATCTCCTCGAAGAAGTCGACCAGGCCCTGCGGCGGCTCGGCGTCACCGTTGAGGTGACGGGCGGTGTTGGCCATCATGTTGGCAAAATCGGGAGCCTTGTCTGACAGGCTTCCCTTCATGCCGACGGCGACGATGGCGATCACGCAGAGCGCGATCGCAACGATCGCAACCGTGATGATCCAGTACGTCACCGCTCAAGCCTTCCGCCAGGTCGAACTCCATTATGCCGTACGGAACCAGAGGCCTCCGGACGGTCGGCTCCTCAGGCCTCGCGCAGGCGCTGGCTGATCACGGCGGACACACCGTCGGAGCGCATGGTCACGCCGTAGAGGGCGTCGGCGATCTCCATTGTGCGCTTCTGGTGGGTGATCACCAGCAGCTGGCTGTTGGCGCGCAGTTCTTCGTAGATCTCCAGCAGCCGGCCCAGGTTGGTGTCGTCCAGCGCTGCCTCCACCTCGTCGAGGATGTAGAACGGGCTGGGACGGGCCTTGAACAGCGCAACAAGAAAGGCGACGGCGACCAGTGACCGCTCGCCACCGGACAGCAGCGATAGCCGCTTGACCTTCTTCCCGGCCGGGCGTGCCTCCACCTCGACGCCGGTGGTGAGCCACTCCCCCGGATCGGTGAGCACCAGGCGGCCCTCGCCGCCAGGGAACAGCCGGGCGAAGGACTCCTGGAACGCCTTCTCGACGTCGGAGTAGGCCGCAGCGAAGACCTCCTGCACCCGGGTGTCGACGTCGGCGATGATGTCCTTCAGATCGTCGCGGGTCTTGCGCAGGTCGGCCAGCTGCTCGGCGAGGAAGGTGTGCCGCTCGCTGAGCGCGTCGAACTCCTCCAGCGCCAGCGGGTTCACCTTGCCAAGGACGGCCAGGTCGCGTTCGGCCTGCCGGAGCCGTTTCTCCTGCTCTGCCCGCACGTAGGGCACGGGGTCGGGGGTCGGGTCGTCGTCTGTCACGGGACGGCCGTCGGGGGTGAGCAACACCGGCACCAGGCACTCCGGACCGTACTCGGCTGCGAGGGAATCGGTGTCGAGGCCGAGTTCGGTGAGCGCCTTCTCCGCGAGGGCGTCGATCTTCATCTGCTGCTGGGCGCGGGCCAGTTCGTCCTTGTGGACGGTGTCCACGAGCCCTTCGAAGGCCCGGGCGAGCTCGCGTCCCCGCTGGCGGACGGCGGTGAGTTCTGCCTCGGCCTCGTTGCGGAGCCGCTGCGCCTTGGTGCGTTCCTCCTCGGCAAGTGCCCGGGATGCTGCCACGCGGTCGGCCAGCCAGTCGGCGGCGACCTGGACGGCTGCGGCCACCTCCGCCTCCCTGCGCAGCTGCTCGCGGCGTGCCGCAGCCTTGGCACGGGCTGCCCGTTCTGCCTCCGCCGCCCTGGTGAGGCTCTCCGCCCGTCCGGCGAGCGCACGGGCGCGTTCCTCGACGGTGCGCAGGGCCAGCCGGGCGTCCATCTCGGCCGAGCGGGCTGCCCGGGCGAGGTCGCCGGAGTGGTCCCTCTCGGTGGGATCGGCCTCGCTGACCTCGGTCTGGACCGAGGCCAGCTTGAGGCGGGCCTCCAGCTCGCCGAGGCTGGCGAGCGCCTGGTCGCGGGACGCCGCGGCGGTCTGTGCTGCTGTTGCGAGCCGTCCGGCCTCTGCCTGCGCGGAGCGGACGGTCTGGTTGAGCTCGCCAGCCTCCTCGGCCAGCGCGGCGTGGGCGGCGTCGGACTCGTGCAGTCTTGCGAGCGCAGCGTCCGAGCGTTCCCGGGTTGCGGCCAGCACATGCTCTGCCTCGGCGAGGGCGAACCGCAGCCGTTCGGTCTCCGCCTGTGCGGAACCCAACCGGGCATTGGCCTCGTCGAGGGCTGCCTGCACTTCCAGCAGGGATGGCTTGGACGAGGAGCCGCCGGCAGCGAACCAGGCACTCAACACGTCCCCGTCGGCCGTGACCGCTGTGATGTCGGGAAGCTTGGCGACGAGCTCACGCCCGTGGGGCAGGTCCTCGACGACGGCGACCTTGAACAACAGCCGTTCGATCGCCGGACGCAGGTTGGGTGCGCATTCCACCAGCTCACCGGCATAGGTGGCTCCTGCCGGCAGCTGCGGCCAGCCGGAGGCGTCCGAACCGGCGACGCCGCCCAGCAGCAGTCCTGCCCTGCCGAGGTCCTCGGCCTTCAGGTGGCCGAAGGCGTTGACGGCCGCGTCGAGGCCGGTCACGGCGACGGCGTCCGCTGCGGCACCGAGCGCTGCGGCGATGGCCACCTCGGAACCGGGACGAACGCTGATCAGCGCGGCCACAGACCCCAGCAGCCCGTCGAGGCGATCGCCGGCGGCCAGCAGTGCCGCCGACCCGTCGCGGCGTTCCAGGCCGAGGGCGAGGGCCTCTGCGCGGGCTGCCGCGGCGCCGCGTTCCGCTGCTGCGGCCCGTTCGGCAGCCTGCAGGTCCGCGAGGGTGGCCTGGGCAGCGGCCACCTCGGCTTCTGCATGCTCGTAGGCGTCGTCGAGGCCCGACTCGCCGGCACCCAGCCCCGCGAGCCTGGTCTCCAGCGCTGCGAACCGGCGTCGGGCAGCCTCTGCGCGCTCCTCTGCCTCCGCCCTGGCGGCCGTGAGCCGTTCGATCTCTGAACCGGCGGCCTCCGAACGACTGCGAAGGGTGTTCACCTCACCGGACAGGCGCGCGAGACCCTCGCGGCGGTCCGCGATGGCCCGCTGCTGGGCCGAGTACTGCTTGTCCGCTTCCGCGTGGGCGAGTTCTGCAGCGTTGCGGGCGTCCGTTGCGGCGGCGAGGGCTGCGGTCTTTTCGGCCACCTCGGCCTGCAGCTCGGCTTCCGCCCGGCGGACGTCGGCGGCCTCGCGCTCGATGGCCTCGGGGTCGCGGCCGGGACGGTCCTCTGTTCCGACGCTGGAGGCGTTGCGCAGGCGCTCGCCCGCAATGGACGCAGTGCTGGCCACCCGTTCGGCCAGCCCGGCAAGGGCGTACCAGGTCTCCTGCGCAGCGGTCAGCTGCGGCAGGGAGTCCCGGGCCGCCGCCTCTGCCACCTGCTCGGCCTGCCGGGCCTGGGTGAGTTCTTCCTCCAGGCGCAGCCGGCGCTGCTTGAGCTCCGCCTCTGCAGCAAGGTCGGACTCCAGGGCCCCGCTGGCGACCACCAGTTCGTCTGCCAGCAGGCGCGCCTTGGCGTCCCGGAGTTCTGCCTGGATGGTCACGGCCTTGCGGGCCACCTCTGCCTGGCGGCCGAGGGGCTTCAACTGGCGGCGGATCTCGCCGAGCAGGTCGTTGAGCCGGTTGAGGTTGGCCGCGGTTGCCTCCAGCTTCCTCTCGGCCTTCTCCTTGCGCTTGCGGTGCTTGAGGACGCCCGCTGCCTCCTCGATGAAGCCGCGACGGATCTCCGGAGTGGCCTGCAGGATCGAGTCGAGCTGGCCCTGGCCGACGATGACGTGCATCTCCCGGCCGATGCCCGAGTCGCTGAGCAGGTCCTGCACGTCGAGCAGGCGGGCAGGGGAACCGTTGATGGCGTACTCGGAGCCGCCGCTGCGGAACATTGTGCGGCTGATCGTCACCTCGGTGTAGTCGATCGGCAGCGCACCGTCGGAGTTGTCGATGGTGAGTATGACCTCCGCGCGTCCCAGTGGGGAGCGGCCGGACGTGCCGGCGAAGATGACGTCCTCCATCTTGCCGCCGCGCAGGGTTTTTGCGCCCTGCTCCCCCATCACCCAGGCAAGCGCGTCCACAACGTTCGACTTGCCCGAACCGTTGGGGCCAACCACGCAGGTGATCCCGGGCTCGAAGACGAGGCTCGTTGTGGAAGCGAAGGACTTGAAGCCGCGCAGGGTGAGGCTCTTGAGGTACATGGCTGCTAGCCGTCCACCGAACTGAAGTGTTTGTTGCGGATGTGGCGGAAGGTCCAGAGCTTGTTGACGATGAAGTTGATCGGCATGGTCACAACGATCGTGATCAGCTGGGCCCAGTACTCCCGCGACTGCAGCCCCGCGTTCTCGTGGAACCAGGGTTCGGGCAGGTAGACCGGAGAGTTCGGGTTGGTCATGGCGATCTTGATGAACAGCCCGATCACCGCCGCGGCACTGCCGACGGCGAGGAAGGGCCAGAACTCCGTGAACCACGGCGCATGCCGGGTCCCACGGAACGTCCAGGACCGGTTCAGCTGGAAGTTGAAGAGGTTCGCGACAAGGAAGCCGACGATCCACACCAGCGAGGTGAACCGGAAGTTGAACGGCGTGGACGGGATGGCGAACAGGACGCGCTGGGCGTTGATCGTGCCACCGTTGAGCTTGTTCATCGCGATGGCCACCAGCATGTTCACCACGACGCCGGCGCCGCCGACCAGGCCGAACTTCAGGAACTGGCGCACGACGTGCCGGTAGCGGGTGTAGAGGGTGGCTTGGGTCACAAGCGTTTAGGTTACCGGACCGATAAGGCCGCAAGGTCAGCGTGCAGAGGATGCGCGCCGGGGACGCTTCTGGCAGGACGGGCACAGGTAGGACGAGCGGTTCATGAACGCCTCCCGCACGATCGGGGTGGCGCAGCGCAGGCAGGGCTGGTCCTCCCTGCCGTACACAGCCAGCGAGCCCCCGTTGTAGCCCGAGGAGCCGTTGACGTTGACGTACAGGGCGTCGAAGGACGTGCCTCCCGCAGCCAGCGCTCCCGCCATCACCTCGCGGGCAGCGGCGAGCAGTTCCCGCACGCGCGGGCGGCTCAGCCGGTCCGAAGGGGTCTCGTAGTGCAGTTTCGCCTGCCACAGCGACTCGTCAGCGTAGATGTTGCCGATGCCCGAGACCACGGTCTGGTTCAGCAGTACGCGCTTGATGCCGCTGCGCCGTCGGCGGATGTCGGCGACAAGGGCTTCGGTGTCGAGCAACGGATCGAACAGGTCCCTGGCGATGTGGGCAACCTCCACGGGCAGCTCCGCTCCGCCAGGGCTCAGCCACATGCCGCCGAACATCCGCTGGTCCGCGAACCGGAGCTCCGGCCCGCTGTCGGTGAAGGTGAACTCCACGCGGCACTGTGGCGGTGGCGGGCTGCCCGGGACATCAAGGCGAAACTGCCCGCTCATGCCGAGGTGGGCCATCAGGGCGTCCCCGTCGGTGAATGGCAGCCAGAGGAACTTGCCTCGGCGACGCGGCTCTGTGAAGGTGCGCCCCACCAGGCCGGTTGCGAAATCCTCTGGCCCCCCGGTGTGCCGCCGGACGGGGCGAGGGTGGTGGACGGTCACGCCGGCGATGGTGCGCCCGGGCAGTGCTGCGGCCAGTCCGGAGCGGACGACCTCGACTTCAGGCAGTTCCGGCATCGGCGGTGGCCTCTTCGAGCGCCGTGAACGCGTTCTGTGCCGCCCGCTGCTCTGCCTGCTTCTTCGACGTGCCCGCGCCCGGCTCATAGGCGCGGTTGCCGACGATGGCGACTGCTGCGAAACGCTTGTCGTGGTCGGGCCCGGTTTCCGTGACGCGGTAGCTCGGGGCGCCCAGATCGTTGTTGGCCGCGTATTCCTGCAGGCTGGTCTTCCAGTCCAGGCCGGCGCCGAGCTCAGCAGCCTGGATCACCAGCGGGTCGAACAGGTGGTGAACGAGCAGGTCAGCGCCGTCCCTCCCCGCGGAGATCAGCACCGCACCAAGGAGCGCTTCGAGGGAGTCCGCGAGGATCGAGGACTTGTCGTGCCCACCGGTGGTGAGTTCGCCCTTGCCGAGCAGGATCACGCTGCCCAGGTCGAGCGAGCGCGCGACGTCGGCCAGGCTGTGGGCGTTCACCACAGCAGCCCGGAGCTTCGCCAGCCGGCCTTCCGGAAGGTCGGGGTAGCTGCGGTAGAGGAACTCGGTGACGACGACGCCCAGCACCGAGTCACCCAGGAATTCCAGCCGCTCGTTGTGCGGCAGCCCACCGTTCTCGTACGCGAACGAACGATGGGTCATGGCAAGCCGGTACAGCTGGGGATCCATCTGGATCCCCAGCTGTTCGATCAGCTCGAGGGCGCGGCTCGGCACCGCAGCGGTATCGGACGTGGTCCGAGCCCGGCTCAGGGCTCGAGGATCTGCCGGCGAGCGGCGCGCGGACCGTACTGGCCGCACGTGGGGCAGGCGGTGTGCGGAAGGTGCTTCGCACCGCACGCCGCATTGGCGCAGGTCACCAGGGTCGGCGCGGAGGTCTTCCACTGGGAACGGCGGGCCCGCGTGTTGCTGCGGGACATTTTCCGCTTGGGAACGGCCACGGCGTTACTCCTTGTTCTTCGGTTCGTTCATCGGTCCCGTCCACTCCTCCAGGCCGGCCCATCGGGGATCGAGGGGCTCAGCATGGCTGTGGTCCGGGTTTCGGTTCAGGTTGGCTCCACATTCGGGGCACAACCCGGCGCAATCCGGACGGCACAGGGGCGTGAACGGCAGGTCGAGTACCACCGCGTCCCGCAGGACGGGTTCGAGGTCGATCAGCTCGTCCTCGATGCGCAAGGCCTCCGGATCGTCCGTCTCCTTGCCCGGGTAACAGAACAGCTCCTGGATGTCGACCTCCTCCGATGAGGAGATCTCGTCAAGGCAGCGTGCGCAGTTTCCCTGCAGCCGGACCACAGCGGTACCGGTGACCAGGACCCCCTCCACCACCGACTCCAACCGAAGGTCGAGGTCGACGGGTGAGCCGGGTGGCACCCCGATTACTTCGATGCCGAGATCCTCTGGCGCTTCCGCGATCCGACTGACCTCCTTCAGCACTCCAGCCCTCCGGGAGAGTTCGTGTGTTTCAAGCACGAGCCCTGAGCGGTGGTCTGGCAAGCGGGGAGGCACGACGGTTCCCTTCAACGCACAAATCGACAGCGTCATAACCAACGCAGGACTCTACCGTGACCGGCGACGTCACAGCAAAACGTCAGCTGCTAGGCCTGCAGCCGGGGCAGCGCCTGGGTCGAGGTGTCGTCGAGTGCGGAACGGCTGGCCAGGCGGTCGCGCATGGTGCGCACCTGCGACATCGTCTTCTGCAGGCCGGCCTCGAACGAGGCGATCCGCGCGTCGACATAGGCGTCCGCCTCGCGCCGCAGGGCCTCGACATCGGCGAGGGCCTTGGTCTCCAGTTGGGCAGCCTTCCTGCGCGCGGCCTCCATCACCGGGGTCTGGCTGGTGAGGTAGCCGGCCCGCTCCTCCGCGGACGCGATGATCTGCGCGGCCTCCGCCTGTGCCCGTTCCAGGGTCTCCAGCGAGGTGGCGGTGACCCGCTGGGCCTCGCCGACATCGGCCTGCAGGGCGTCGGCAGCCTGTTCGATCATGGCGAGCACGTCGGCCCGGTTGACCATGCAGGATGCTGACATGGGGACGGCCTTCGCCCCGGCGACGAGCCGGTGGAGCTGCTTCAGCACCTCGTTCGTGCGCTCAACCATCAGCGTGCTCCATTCCCTTGGCCTTCCGGCGGATCTGCCGGGCGACGACGTCCGGTACGAAGGCGGCGACATCGCCGCCATAGCTGGCAACTTCCCGAATCATGGTCGAGGACAGCGTGGCCCATTGTGAGGACGCAGGCAACATCACGGTCTCCACCGAGCCCACAACGGCGTTGATGTGGGCCATCTGCAACTCGAAATCGAAGTCGGAGGCGAACCGCAGGCCCTTGACCAGCACCCCGGCCCCCCTGGCGCGCGCGAAGTCCACCAACAGCCCGTCGAGGACCTCGACGCTCACGTTGGGCCACTCCCCGGTCACCTCTCGCATCAGGTCGAGGCGCTCATCGAGGGTGAACAGGTAGTTCTTGGCGGAGTTGCGGCCGACCGCGACGATGACCTCGTCGAACAGTGCCGCGGCACGCCCGATAACGTCGAGGTGCCCGTGCGTTACGGGATCGAAGGATCCCGGACAGATGGCGAGCATTCACCGCCCTTTCGTGGCGAAGTACAGCGTGGTCTCACCGTAACGCCGCTCCCAGCTGTCGGTCACGCCCGCAGGCCACACGGGGGGCTCATCTCTGGATGCGCGCTCGAGGACCACCAGGCCGTCCTCGGCCACCCAACGCTCCGCTACGGCGGCGAGGACGGGGGCCAGTCGGTCCCCGGAAAGGGCGTAGGGAGGATCGGCCCAGACCACGTCGAACCGGGCCTGCGGGTCACCGGCGAGGGCCTTCTCCACAGTGGACGCGAGGACCGTGACCGGGAGCCCGATCGCCTGGGCGTTGCCGCGGGCGATCCGGGCCGTGGCCTGGTCGCTCTCGACGGCGACAACGGGCGCTGCCCCGCGGCTGGCGGCCTCGAGGGCCACAGCCCCTGATCCTGCGTACAGGTCGATGAAGCTGAGGCCGGCCAGCATTTCCTCCGCACCGGCGCCGGCGGTCCCTGCCCAGTCGGCAATGAGGGAGAAGGTGGCCTCGCGCACCCGGTCAGTGGTGGGGCGGGTGGCCGAGTGCGCCGGCGTGCGGAGGCGGTGGCCCTTCCGGGAGCCGGCGATGATCCTGGTCACCGGGCCAGACTAACGAGGAACGCCCAGTTCAGTTGCGTTCGAGCCAGTCGCCAGAGGCGAGCAACTCGGTGGCCCGCACGGCGTCGGCGAAGCCGGGCGTCGTCATTCCGGGGTCGCGGGCGACGCAGGTCGCGGCCAGTTCCCTCGCCTGGGCGATCAGGTCGGCGTGCTCCAGCACCCGCAGCAAGCGCAGGCTGGAGCGGCTGCCTGCCTGGCTGGCGCCGAGCACATCGCCTTCCCTGCGCTGCTCGAGGTCGAGTTCAGCGAGCTGGAAGCCGTCCCGCGTTGAGGCAACGGCTTCGAGCCGGTCGCGGGCGGGCTCGCCGGCGGGGACGCTGCTGATCAGCAGGCAGACGCCCGGGTGGACACCGCGTCCGATCCGCCCGCGCAGCTGGTGGAGCTGGGAGATGCCGAACCGGTCGGCGTCCCAGACCACCATCATCGAGGCGTTGGGCACGTCGACGCCCACCTCGATCACGGTGGTGGCGACCAGCACGTCGAGGTCGCCGGCTGCGAAGTCGGCCATCACCTCGTCCTTGGTGTCGCTGGGAAGCTGCCCATGCAGGACGCCGAGGCGAACGGCGGCCAGCGGCCCGGAGCGGAGCTCGTCTGCGAGTTCGACAACGCCCTTGCCCTCGCCGCCGTCCCCGCGACCGCCGATCCGCGGGCAGACAACGAACACCTGCCGGCCAGCCGCGACC
>Ga0209745_1000133_pt1 | contig 40006 bp, 30 predicted proteins | sample BarGraNGADG00312_FD_184495 | JGI IMG/M metagenome (GOLD analysis project Ga0209745, IMG submission 184495) | Arctic peat soil microbial communities from Barrow, Alaska - Barrow Graham LP Ref core NGADG0004-312 (SPAdes) (version 2) | ecosystem: Environmental > Terrestrial > Soil > Wetlands > Peat... | reverse complement strand
ATTCCTGCTTTTATCTCCATTCTTTTGCCGATCTTCTTGCCGAACACCAGATCAACCTCATCGCGCGGCATTTCATAGATATCGGGTATGCTTTCCCATTCATTCGGAGAAGGTCTTCCCACAGCAATTATCCTCTTGCCAATGCGATTGTAAACTAAGCTTGCCGTGAGTCCCTGGTTAGGCTTTTGGTAGAATAACCCAACATTTACAATATAGGGTGACTGTCCCTGTAGCGGCCTGTCAAAGGCTACGGAGCTCCAGATCAGCGCAAGATTGAATACCATGGAAAAGTTTTCAAACCTGGAACCGATGAAATCCAATGATTTACGCGCCTCTGTTTCCAAACCGTAGCTGTAAGCCGAGCTCACATTGTCAAATGAAAACTGAGTGGGATTGTTGCCCCTGATACTTACTTCAATAGGGTTTGTGAAATCTTTGTAGAATATGCCAGCATTAAAAGTCTCATTGTTTCCGGGGTAGAGCTCATAACGCAGATCAAAATTCTGGATATACGCCGGCTTAATATTCTCATTTCCGTAAACTCCGGCATTCTGGTCAAAATCAACGAAATAGAAAGGAGCTATCTCCCTGAACTCAGGTCTGTTAATCGACAGACCGTAAGTGAAGCGGATGAGACTCCTTGAAGAAAGGTTAAAGGCAAAATTGGCTGAGGGGAAGAAATTAATAGTATCCCTTCTCACATTGACCGGAATAGCTGTTCCCTGCCTGTAGCTTGAAAGTTCCTGGGCATCCTTTTCGACCCTGAGCCCGAAAGAGAGATCAGAACGGGTGCCGAATTTAATCCTGAGGTTGAGATAAGCGGCAAGGATCATTGCGGACGCATCATAAGAATCTGAGAGAGATGTTATCTCTTTAAGCTTTATCCCTTGTTCAAGATTTATATTTTCCTCCCGGAAGATCTCTCCGACCGGAAGAGATGTCGCTGAGAATGGTGATTCATCACTCGAGATAGCATATCCAAAATTCCTGGCGGTAAATGCTCTCTGCTTTGTATCGGCAAACATACCTGCCTTGAATTCAAAGAGTGTGTTATGCACATTGTACTTTTGAGTAAAATTCAGGGCTGCCGATATATTGTCTTCGTCGAGTTTCAGCCACATCCTTGAAACAGATGCCAGATCAGGATTATTTCCGAACAAAATGACATAAGGTGTTGTCTCAGTATCGTTATTGATATACCTGTATCTCTTGATATCAGGCTCATCTTTTGATGAAAGGGAATACCCCAGAGTAAGGTCAATTATTGTTTTTCCTTCATTGAAGAGCTTCTCTGCACCGAGTTGCCCGGAATAAATCAGTCTGTTATTATATCCTACTTCACCAGCTTTAATATAACGCCCATTGTTGTACCAATCCCTGCCTTCCCTGAGGGTCACTCTGGACTGACCTGTGCTGGTGAAAAAATTTCTGAATTCTATCTTAAGTCCGTCAGCGGGATAAAAACTCCAGTTGTGCAGCACCCCGATCCTTGCATTTGTCTTGAACTGTTGATCAACAAACTCATCAAGTATGCCGGGAGTGTCATAGGAGAAGTTATAGATTGAATAACTGTAGTTTTCAACCAGATTATATGAATTAGAATAGCTATAGGTGAGTGATGTAACATTGCCTGCAATGAATTTGCCTTTCTCGAATCTTGTGTTCACACCCATTGTGAGCTTCTGGTCCGGAATAGCTGTTGCAGATACAGGTTCCCATGTATTGTTAAGGCTCCTTCCTATTTCTGTGACCCTGTTACGTATTTCCGGATTGGTGGCGGCATCATACTGATCGAGGTGAGTGGGCATGTTGTCAGGCAGACTGCGATAATCTGCTCCGGCTGTCAGCCAGTCAGTTTTAGTGCCGGGTTCCTTATAAAATTCTTTAAACGTGGAGTACTGCCTGAAGGTCGTACCATAGGTGAAGAAAAATCCGTTTTTTGCCGGAATGCCCGTAGTTGAAACCTTTATAAAACCACCTGAATAGTCTGCCGGAAGTTCAGCTGTCGGAGACTTAAGAATAAAAATGCTCTCAATCATTGAAGAAGGTATAAGGTCAAAGGAAAACGACCTTGTATCCGCCTCGAGGCTGGGGGCAGATGAATTATTCAGCCATACGTTATTATATCGTGATGAAAGTCCTCTGACAACAATGAACCTGTCATCAACTATTGATACTCCGGGCAGCCGTCTGACAACTTCAGATGCATCCTTATCCTGGGTTTTACTGATCAGCTGTGCAGAAATGCCGGAGACAACCAATGGACTGCTTTTTACATTATTCATCACCGACACTTCACTGTCATTTCTTTTTGTGGCAACAACGACAATATCACCCAACTCTACGGATGAATCAGTCATTCCGGCTGTTATCCCGGTGATAGTACCAGCTTTAACTTCCACTCCTTCAATAATAAGCGTCTTATAGGAGATGAAGGTAAGGATCAGATTGTGCTTTCCCGGTTTCAGCCCATCAATTGTAAATTCGCCGTTTTCATCAGTAGAGGCGCCTTTTAAAGTACCTTCCACAACGACATTCACTCCAGGCATAGTTAATCCTGTGCCTTGTTCCTTAACTACCCCTTTTACAGTTCCAGTGGATATCTGGGAATAAAGTGACTGGTTACAAATAAGGATCAGTGTTACAATTAATATTTTTGCTTTTTTTTTCATCTGAAATGGTTTGACATTTAATTCTGCAGCAAAAATCCGGTGTAATTATTACAGACCGGTAAAAAATCAGTTACGATATGGATACAAAAAGATTACAAAAAGATTAAAATGTAATCTTTAGCAGATTACCGGAAAAGAGTGAAATGATGATTATCTCTTAATGTGAGGACAGTAAAGCATCTGCTGCTGGGGCTGGCTCCCGGTATCTTACAGGGTTTTTCCTGTTTACCCGGATAAAGCCCTTTACGAAGCAGGGACTGTCGATAAACGTGATGGTGAATCTACTGAGCTCCTGCAGCGGCAGAAAAATTGAAGAACGCAATTGCAGAAAGAATGATGTATGGTAAGAAATGATGACACAGCGTTAACGCCGGGAGGTTAAACGAAATTCATGAAGCAAAGGGCGACAAGGGCTGTACCGTATCTCTTGTCCACTGTAAGGGATTCTCTGATTACTGTCGGCTCGCCGAGGTAGTATTTTGCAAATGTCCGGTCATGGAGGTCGTTGAGGACTGTATAGAGCCTCTCCTCAAGAGCTTCCATGTCAAAGTAACCGGCCAGTTCGCAAACCAGTCCGCCCACTTTTTCCTCACAGGTGTCATCTTTGTACATCCATGCAAAGATTACCCCGGCGGAGATATGCTCACCGTAATAACCATGTGCCACTGCCATGATGGTACAAAGTTCAGAACCGTAAGGAGGCATGTCAACATCATCAAGTGACACCAGCTTTGCTGTGGCCGGCAGCACTGATGAATAATTGATGATATTGTACTCTGAAATACCGGCATCATGAAGTGCCATGTGATATGATCCGGGATGAATAGCATATTCACTGCATCCTGAACCTTGTGTGACGAAGAATTCGTTGGGGATCCTGTTCTGGGAAACTTTAATCATTTTCGATCTTAATAATTAAGTTAAACCTGTGCCTGGTAACAAGGCGGGCAAAGATACAAACGAACAATGAATTTTTAAAGTTTTTTGATATATGTATATGAATTCTCTGGAACATTCATTTGCTTTGTCACCGTAACCTTTCGAATATTTACCTGAAAACCTATGAGGGCAATAGCAATTACAGCTTGTCTCTTTTTCATTCTTGCAGCCTGCAAGAAATCTGATAATTATATTCCTCCCGTTTTATCATCCTTGTCGATGACCAGTGTTACGGGCATTCGTAATGGCAACTCAACAACCAACTTTCGTTTCGTTGTTAATGTTAATCCTGTCAGTGACAAGGAAATAAAAGTGACCTATGCCACAAAAGACGGAAGTGCTGTCAGCGGGAAGGATTATACTCCCGTTGCGGGAACGCTTACATTACCTGCAAATCAATATTCCGGGAATATTGATGTAATCCTTACGGCAGACAGCCTTCGCCAGAATGACCAGACATTCACCCTGGAGCTGAGTTCTCCTGTCAATGCCACTCTCTCAGTTACTCATGCTACCGGAACAATTCAAAACCCCGGAACTTATCTGCCCATAGATAATACAGGTTATTCTACTCCATCAGACTATCCGGGTATGACATTGGTATGGAGCGACGAATTCAACCCCAAAACCCTGAATACCAGCAACTGGACATATGAGACAGGGGGCGGTGGCTGGGGCAACAATGAGCTCGAATACTATACAACCAACTCTAAGAATTTATTTCTGACGGGAGGATATCTTGTTATTGAAGCCCGCGCAGAAATTGTGGGTACAAATAACTATACATCGGCCAGGATTAAAACGCAGAACAAAAAAACTTTTACTTACGGAAGAATGGATATCAGGGCTAAACTGCCTAAAGGACAGGGATTGTGGCCTGCAATCTGGATGCTGGGAAATAATATCACTCAGCAGGGGTATGGATGGCCGGCCTGCGGGGAAATAGATATTATGGAGTTTTTGGGCAATGATCTGAAAAAAGTATACGGAACAGTCCACTGGGGCGTTGCAGGGGGTAGTCACTCTTATATCGGTGGTAATTATTCTCTGACAACCGGAGACTTCAACAGCAGTTTCCATGTATTCAGCCTTCAATGGGATGACACCGGGATGACCTTCCTGGTAGACGACGAACCTTTTTATTCTGCAAGTAAGACTGATATTGGATCGAACTACCCGTTTGACAAACCTTTCTTTTTTATAATGAATGTTGCTGTTGGAGGAAACTGGCCTGGCAACCCGAATTTATCAACTGTCTTCCCTCAAAGGATGATTGTGGATTACGTTAGGGTTTTTCAGTAGGAATGCATCAGTCAATGTGAAACCTCAAATTTGGTGAGAGACATGTGATAACGTACATTGAAGCCGGCTTCGAAGCACTTATGTTTGATAAATACAAAGCAAAAACCTGATATGAAAACGACAAGACTTTCCTTAACTGTTTTATTGGCTATCGCCCTGTTTTCTTCTTATTCATGCAAAAGTACCATGCCTGCAAGGAATGGCATAGAAGTCAGGATTGATAAGCTCCTTGCACAAATGACTCTCGACGAAAAGATCGGTCAGATGTCACAGCTTAACATGGGCTTTATACCGGATACTGCACAATTTAAAAAGGCCGTGCGGGACGGCAGATGCGGATCGCTCCTGAACTTCTTCGGTGTTAAACAGGTAAATGAGATCCAGCGAGTAGCCGTTGAGGAGAGCAGGCTGGGTATTCCACTGATCATCGGCAGGGATGTCATTCACGGGTATCGCACCGTTTTTCCTATTCCTCTGGGAATGGCAGCTTCCTGGAATCCCGAGATCGTGAAAAAAGCTTTTCGCATTTCAGCCATTGAAGCTTCCACACAGGGAATCAAATGGACTTTTGCGCCTATGATAGACATCACCTGGGATCCCAGGTGGGGAAGAATAGCTGAAGGATGCGGAGAAGATCCGTATCTCGCGTCTACTCTGGCTACTGCGATGGTTGAGGGTATCCAGGGAGAAAGCCTTACCGATCCTACCTCACTTGCAGCCTGCGCCAAACACTATGTTGGCTATGGCTTTGCTGAAGCAGGACGTGATTATAATACAACATACATCACGGAACCTGTTCTGAGAAATGTTGTTTTGAAGCCTTTCAAGGCGGCAAAAGATGCAGGAGTACTTACATTTATGTCGGCCTTTAATGATCTGAACGGCATACCAACTTCCGCCAACGAGTTTACCCTGAAACAGATCCTGAGGAAGGAATGGGGATTTGACGGATTTGTAGTCAGCGACTGGGGATCTGTGCCTGAGCTCATCAATCACGGATACGCAACTGATGAAAAGGACGCCGCTGCAAAGGCCATCAATGCAGGTGTTGAAATGGAGATGGCAACTACCACTTATTTTGACAATATCAAGGCACTCTTGAATGAAAAGAAAATAACCATGGAAGAGATTGACAATGCAGTCAGGGATATCCTCAGGGTAAAGTTCAAACTTGGACTATTCGATAACCCGTATACTGATCCGGCTGCCCAGAAAAAGCTGCTTGATCCGTCATTTCTCGAACATGCGCGCACAGTAGCACGGCAGAGTACCGTGATGCTTAAGAATGACAACGGCACTTTGCCGTTAAAGGAAGACAAAATCTCATCTGTGGCTGTTATTGGCCCCCTGGCTGATTCTCCCCGCGACCAGCTGGGTACCTGGTGTTTTGACGGAAGTGTAGAGAGCGCTGTGACCCCTCTTAAAGCCATAAGAGATGTTCTCGGAGAGAACAAAGTCAGATATGTCGAAGGACTCCAATACAGCCGTGATAAAAGAACAGCCATGTTTGATGCAGCGCTTGATGCTGCAAGGAGATCAGACGCTATCCTGTTTTTTGCCGGAGAAGAATGGGTCCTGTCAGGCGAAGGCCAGTCGAGAGGGGAGATTAATCTTCCTGGAGCGCAGAGCGAGCTGATCTCTGAGCTGGCAAAGACCGGCAAGCCTCTTGTTATAGTGGTGATGGCCGGCCGGCCGCTTGCCATCGGTGATGAGCTTAAAGAGGCAGATGCATTGCTCTATGCATGGCATGGAGGTACCATGGCAGGACCGGCGCTCGCTGACCTGATATTCGGTAAAGAGTCGCCCTCAGGTAAGCTTCCTGTCACTTTTGTAAAAGGATCAGGACAGATACCGTTCTACTACTACAGGAACAATACAGGCCGGCCGGCTTCAAAAGAATCGTGGACACCTATGGACAGCATTTCGCATGAGAATCAACAAAATTCACTGGGATATAAATCATTCCATCTTGATTACGGTTATACGCCATTGCTACCGTTCGGATATGGTCTTAGTTATACCACTTTTAGCTACAGTGACCTGAATCTTTCTTCACAGGTGATGGATACGAACGGTTCAATAACTGTAAGGGCAAAGGTCGCAAACACCGGCGGATGGGATGCGGATGAGATCGTTCAGTTGTATATCCGTGACAGGGTCGGCAGCATCACACGTCCAATAAAAGAGTTGAAGGGTTACCGACGGCTGCATATCATGCATGGTGAATCGGCTGATGTTGAGTTTACACTTAATTATGCTGATCTGGCATTTTTCAACGGGAAGGAGACTCTGACTGAACCCGGCGCTTTTGATGTATGGATCGGTCCGAATTCAGACGAAGGACTGCACAGTGAATTCTCTGTTAAGTAACACTAAACTTAAAAATAAAGTATATGGGAACACTGGCTGCATTATTTTTAGCATTTGTGCTGATGTCACCGGGCTGCAACAGGGTCAAGGGTGCTGATACTGCTTCTGAAAATACCAAACCTGACAAATTAGCGCTGGTATGGAGTGATGAGTTTGACTACCACGGCCTGCCCGACAGCTCCAGATGGAGTTATGACACTGCCCATAATGAATCTGGCTGGGGCAACAATGAATCCCAGTTTTATACCCGGGCCAGACTGAAAAATGCTGAGGTTAAAGACGGGTATCTCTATATTACGGCCATAAAAGAGGAATACAAAGGATTTCATTACACATCAGCGAGGCTGATTACCAAAGGGAAGGGCGACTGGCTTTACGGCAGGATTGAAGTAAGGGCCAAACTTCCTGACGGAAGGGGAATGTGGCCTGCAATCTGGATGTTGCCTACTGACTGGGTTTACGGTGGATGGCCTGCCAGCGGTGAGATAGATATTATGGAGAATGTGGGCTATAATCCTTATGTCATAGTAGCATCTGCACATACTGAGTCATATAATCACTCTATCGGCACTCAGAAGAATGCTACTATCAGCGTGCCGACATGCTACTCTGATTTTCATGTCTATAAACTGGAGTGGGAGGCAAAGGAGTACCGTGTTTATGTGGACAACAAACTCTATTTCACTTTCAAGGATGAAGGCATAGGGTATAAGGTATGGCCTTTTGACAAACGGTTTCACCTTCTGCTCAATGTGGCAGTCGGTGGTAACTGGGGTGGAGCGCAGGGTATTGACGAAACGATCTTCCCGCGACAGATGGTGGTTGATTATGTAAGAGTGCATCAAACTCAATAAATGAACAAAGTGTATGCTGTAATTTTTACAGTATTGCTCCTGCTGTCGGGGTGCAATGGCAACAATAATCCAGATCCTGATCCGGGTCCGGGTCCGGGCCCGGACTACGGCACAGGAGTAATGGCACAGGCCTGGATCACGTCGCCGGCGAAGAGTATCCTTTTTGAAAAGTATAACGGCGAGTTGGAATTCAGGACTTTGGCAAACACTGATCCTGCAATAGTTGTGGATACAACCTTAACATTCCAGACCATTGACGGATTCGGGGACTGCCTTACCGGAGGCAGTGCTATCCTGCTGAATAATATGACCCAGGCTACACGTGCGAACCTGCTTGACGAGCTTTTCAGCACAGATGGCAATTGTATCGGAATAAGCTATCTGCGTATAAGTATAGGCGCTTCCGATCTGAGCGACAGAGTATTTTCATACGATGATATTCCTGAAGGCGAGACTGATCCTGAGATGATACGTTTCAGCCTTGACCCGGAGAAGGAAAATCTGATACCGGTACTGAAAGAGATACTCGCCATAAACCCTTCAATTAAGATACTGGGTTCACCGTGGTCGGCTCCTCTGTGGATGAAGACAAATAATGCTTCTGTCGGAGGAAGCCTTAAGCCTGAGTATTACAATGCCTATGCAAAATACTTTGTCAAATATATTCAGGGGATGGAGGCTGAGGGCATAACAATTGATGCAATTACCATTCAGAATGAACCGCTCTATGGGGGCAATAACCCGAGCATGCTCATGAGTGCCGCGGAACAGGCTCTCTTCATCAAACAGAACCTTGGCCCGGCTTTTACGGCAGCCGGCATTACAACAAAAATCATTGTATATGACCATAATGCTGACAGGACGGATTATCCACTGGGTATTCTGAATGATCCGGAAGCCAGGCAGTATGTCGACGGATCGGCATTTCATCTTTACGGCGGAACAATTGATGCCCTGATGGCAGTGCATGATGCCTATCCGGCTAAAAACCTGTACTTCACCGAGCAATGGGTTGGTGCTCCGGGTAACCTGGCCGAAGACCTGAAGTGGCATATTGAGACTCTGATCATCGGAGCGACACGTAACTGGTGCAGAAATGTCATTGAATGGAATCTTGCATCAGATCCCAATTGCGATCCTCATACCGAAGGCGGATGCAGTCAGTGTCTGGGCACAGTGACCATTAACAGGAACACGGTCACACGAAATCCAGCTTATTACATACTAGCGCATGCTGCAAAGTTTGTAAGACCTGGTTCTGTGCGTGTTTCAACGAACGTGCTAGGTAACCTGCCCAACGTAGCATTCAGAACTCCTGAAGGCAAAAAAGTTCTGATAGTGATTAACACATCACTGGCGAAAAAGAACTTCAATGTAAAGTTCAGGGGAAATACTGTGCCACTTAGTCTTGATGGAGGCGCCGCAGCTACTTATATCTGGTGACACATCAGTCTTTTACAATCTTTTCTGTCAGGCTACTGTATGCCGTGACCACTTTGACGATGTAGGTGCCTCTGGCAAGGTGACTAAGGTCAATGTCACATAATCCGTAACCACCGTTTAAAGTCAATACCATCCGGCCATTAAGATCGTAAATACTCAGATTTATGATCTCCGAATCTGAACTTATGTGAAGCATATCACTGACAGGATTGGGATATAATTTAATATGTGTGTCCGCAGCAGGAATCTCAACCGAGCTTATAATGTCATTTGAGGCTATCCAGCTTGAAGCAAGGCTGTTGTCAAGGTTTACGTCCGATAGTTTAAGGTATTTGCCGTTACCGTCCGCATCAGGCCAGGGTGGACCATCAGAATACAGCACTTCATCGATGACATTTCCGAAAGCATCAAGAAGTACCAGGCTTTCGCCGCTGTTCGATAAATGCCTGGTAAACTGACCAAAGGGCGAAAATCCCCGGGTTGCCTTAAAAGCGGTTATATTGCTGGCAATTATGACGCATAAGTGTGCATTAAGCGTGGCTCCTGCCGGGAAACAATACGTTAATCCTGTACCTTGGAAATATATCCCTGTCAGACTCACTGTTACATCGCTGTTATTTCTTATCTCAATGAATTCGAGATCATCATCGTTGGGATAAGAAGTCGTCGGGGAGGGGTGATAATTGATCTTTGTCATCACCAGTGACGGGACGGTGACGTTGCTGCATAAAGCATATGAGCCAAGGTTCTCTGTCATCCAGCTCATGCGTGCATCGATAAAGGTTTTGATGTCAGAGATGCGCTGTGAATGACTTCCAAGCTTGTCCCATCTTTCATAATCCCTTGCTACTGCCTCACTTATCATCATGACAGTCTTATCTATGAATGCATCAATGCTATCAGGATGCATTGGCTGCCCGGGCTGGATGATTTCATTCCATCTTTTGGACAAGTAACATTTGTAAGTGCTGTTATAAAACAGATCGTACCAGAATCTGGAGCCGTTATTCCAATACTCATCCTGAAAGTACCAGAGATTTGTTTTGCTGCGGTCCATTCCCCACATGAACAGATCATTGCCATAGCTCAGGTCCAGGTCCCATATTGGCCCTGCCCTGAGCTTCCCGTTCCTGTCCTTGTGAAAGTATGTGCTGTACTGATAGGCATCAGGGTTGGATGCGAACTCGTTAATAATCATATAGTCAATAAAGGTTGGAATATCAATTATTGAAGGATAACCATTGACCGTGGAGGCATCGTTGTTAAATGCGGTGGTTTCAAGCTTTGTGAACTCGTTTTTGATATAGCTGGTCTGATAAAATGTAACGTTTTCAGGCTTCGGCAGGACATGAATATAATCTACGGGCGCTCCCTGGAATGAAAACATTGTCCAGGCAATGGGGTCACCTCCTGTGGTCTTGTCCGCTTTTGTTATGTAGCCGCCTGACAGATTGGGCAGTACATTGTCACCTGTTCCGATTTTCAGGACATCAACCCTGCCGTCATCTGCCTTTATCTTTTCCTCGAGGATATAAAGCCCTTTATAGTCATTATTCACCATCACCTCACAATATTGTGTCCGCGAGGCGTAATTGCCGAGTTTGCGCGACAGGTTCATGCAGAGGTAATCACGTACCAGGGCTGTGTCGAACACCATTCCGCCCAGTATCCAGTCATTCTCCGCAGGCATACCAAGCAGGCTGACATTGTTTTTTGTGTAATTATCAGCCATAAGGGTAGTTAAGCCGTAGCTTTTCTTAGGCGAGACCTGGGAGGATGATCCTCTTATCTCAATATCAATTCTCCCGCTGTAGTTAAGATACGCCGGATTACTCTGATCGGAAAGGTAGTTTCTTTGTCCCGGACCCCTGTAAATGATTTTCATGTAGCCCAGTACCCGGGGTTCGTCCGGGATCGTGATACCCCCGTCGGTAGTGATCAGGACAATAGGCAGGTTGCTGTCCGTGAAGGTCTGACCGGTTACCGGCAGACAAAAGATAAATAACAGGATAAAGTATATAAAAGCTTGTCTCATTTCCTTCCGGAAAATAACGTAAAAATTTGCATTTTAGCATAAAATCAACACAAGTTATTACAAATAACCATCCAAATATTAGGCACATCCAGAAAGTATCGGACATGTTGATTGTTTACTATATTTGTAGTGAAAACTCTTTTGAACTGAAACAAAGCAAAGAAATTTAAGGATAATCATTAATGAACCAGCAGGTAATTAAAATAATTATCTTTTTCAGTTTTCCAGCCACAATCCCTTGTGCTACAACAGGCACTCCCATATAGGGAGTAATAGTAATTATATTGTCCGCAGATGGATATCATTCCACAAACCTGTTCACCCAGTAGGATGGATTAATAGGATCATTGAACGATAATAGTTATTTAGTATGAAAGTCTTGAAATTCGGGGGCACCTCTGTAGGAAGTGCCGATAGCATAAGAACAGTAATTGAGATCATCAGAGGACAAAGTGAGCCTTTAGTGGCTGTCTTTTCTGCACTTTCCGGTATAACAAACAAGCTTTCCGATTGTCTTGATCTGGCAGCACGGAAAGATGATAAATACCTGCAGGTGTTAGATGATATTGAAAAAAGACATGTGGCGACGGCCATGCAACTCCTTAAGCCTGAAAGCGCTCTTAACGTCTTTGAAAAGATAAAGGAGCTTAAGGCGAGATTAACAGAAATACTGGATGGGATTTCAAATATTGGCGAAGTCACATTGCGGTCATCCGATCTGGTGCTTGGCTTTGGCGAACAGATGTCAATTCAGGTTATTTACGCTGTAATGTCAGAGAATTTTGTTGATGTCATACACATTGACGCAAGGGATTTGATCTTCACCAAATTAATCAACGGAGCAGAGATGGTTGAAAGCGAAATCACTGAGAAAGCAATAAAAGAAAAATTGTTGCCGGGCAAAAGCCTCATCATTACATCCGGTTATATTTCTACTTCAGTCAATGGTTATCCTACTACGCTCGGCAGGGGTGGATCAGATTACTCCGCATCCTTAATTGCAGCGGCTTTAAACGCTGATGCACTTGAAATTTGGACTGATGTAAGCGGAATTTACACTGCAGACCCATCGTATACTGAAGATGCTTATCCCATACCTGAGCTATCTTATGCCGAAGTCCTTGAGCTCAGCCATTTTGGGGCCAAGGTAATCTATCCTCCAACCATCCAGCCAGTGATGAAAAAAAAGATACCTGTGCTGGTGAAGAATACGTTTGCACCAGCTGAACAAGGTACAAAGATAAGTGATAAGCCTTCAGGAAATGGGAATGTTCTTAAGGCAGTATCATCCGTAAATGAGGTCTGTCTGGTATCACTGACCGGAAGCGGCATGGTTGGTGTGGTAGGAATTGCATCAAGGATGTTCACTGCTCTTGCAAGGAATAATATCAATGTCATCCTGATAACTCAGGCATCATCGGAACAATCAATATGCATCGCCATAGATCAGAAGTCGGGTGAGAGAGCATGTGAAGTACTGAACGATGAATTTGAGTTGGAAATTCAGGCGGGCAGAGTAAGAAAATCAATACTTGAAAAGGGATATTCAATTGTTGTAATGGTAGGGGAAGGCATGAAGTACTCTGTCGGTATAAGCGGACAAGCATTTTCGGCACTGGGAAAAAACGGCATTAATATCCATGCGATTGCACAGGGATCTTCTGAATTGAACATTTCGGTAGTTGTGAAAACCAGTGATTGTCACAAAGCTGTAAATGCAATTCACCAGGAGTTCCTGCTTTCTGTGAATAAGATAATAAACCTGTTTATTGTGGGTACAGGCAATGTCGGAACAGCCTTTATAAAACAGATACTCTCACAAACCACATTCTTCATCTGTGAATATCAGACTGATTTCAGAATTGTTGGCCTGGCGAATTCAAGGAAAATGCTGATCAGAAAGAAAGGGATAGAGGAAAAAGACTGGAAAAATGTCATGATGTCGAGCGAAAGAGGATCCAATCTTAAAGAGTTTATTGATGAAATGTTCAGGCTGAACCTGTCAAACTCAATTTTTATTGATAATACTGCAAGTGCTGATGTTTCTCAATCATATGAACGCATACTTTCCAAAAGTATTTCTATTGTTACATGCAATAAGATCGCCGCATCATCGCAATATGATAACTATCTTAAATTGAAAAAGATAGCAATAGGGAAGAGGGTCCATTTCAGGTTTGAGAGCAATGTAGCGGCAGGATTGCCCATAATACAGACGATAGATAATATGGTGAAAACAGGCGATCAGCTTTACCGCATAGAAGCTGTGCTTTCCGGAAGTCTTAATTTTATCTTTAACAACTATTGCATCGGTATGAAATTCAGTGATTCTGTGCTCAAAGCGATGAAGGAAAATTTTACAGAACCTGATCCATTGATAGACCTGCGCGGTGATGACGTTTCGAGAAAACTGCTGATACTTGTCAGAGAAGCTGGGATAAAGATTGAGGCTTCTGATATTATTTTCGAAAGCTATCTTCCTCATCCGTTGCCTAAGATTTTCAAAGCCGACACGTTTCAGGATCAAATAAAAAGTTATGATGAATATTTTGAAAAGGTAAGAGAGGGTACTGCTGTCAGGAATGGAAGGATGAGGGTTATAGCCAGTTATGAAAACGGTAAGGCTGGCATTTGCCTGAAGGAAGTTGGTTCCTCTCATCCGTTTTTCTACCTTGACGGAAACGATAATGTCGTTTCAATTTATTCAAAGCGCTATCCTGACAGACCGTTGATAATTAAGGGTGCCGGGGCAGGTGCTGATGTAACTGCCTCAGGAATTTTTGCGGATATCCTTTCAATAATAAATAATTGAAGATATGGGCAGAAAAGTAAGGGCAAAAGCCACAGCAACAGTATCAAACCTTAACTGTGGATTTGATATCCTCGGACTGGCGATCAGAGAGCCATACGATTTTGTTGAACTCGAAATGACCGACAGCGGAGTGGTTGAAATTGCCGGGATAAAGGGATGCGACAGTCTCAGCCATGATCCGGAAAAGAATGTGGTGGGGGTGGTGCTGAATGCCATGATCAGAAAGTCAGGTACAAAGGCCGGCCTCAGGGCGTTTATCGAAAAAGGAATAACACCGGGAAGCGGCATCGGCTCAAGCGCTGCGAGCTCGGCAGCAGCAGCATTTGCTGCAAACGACCTGATGGGCAAGATCTTTTCGCTGAAGGAGCTTGTGACATTCGCCATGGAGGGTGAACAGCTGGCATCAGGCACGGCGCATGCCGATAATGTTGCACCGGCTCTCCTGGGGGGCATAACACTTATCCGCAGTTATGAGCCGCTTGATATTGTCAAGGTCAATGTACCTCCAGAACTCTTCTGTGTTGTCATTCATCCTGACATGGAGATAAAAACTTCCATGGCGAGAGCGATCCTCGATAAACACCTTACATTAACAACTGCCGTGAAACAGTGGGGTAATGTCGGGGGTCTGATTGCAGGTCTCTTCAGCGAGGACTATGACCTCATAGGCAGATCTCTTACAGATCATGTTGCAGAGCCAAAACGCTCAGCCCTTATTCCCGGATTTCATGAACTTAAAAAAACAGCCATACAGCACGGGGCTCTGGGTGCCGGTATCTCAGGATCAGGCCCTGCTGTATTTGCACTATGCCGTGGAGAATCGAGCGCGAAAACCGTTATCAGCGGCATGAGGACATTCATGGAAACGCTGGGGATTAAGTATAATGCTTACCTTTCACCTGTTAACAATGAAGGTGCAACTATTTGCTAATTAGTAATATATAAGATTCCAGATGCGATACTGCAGCATAAGGGACAGGAGTGTCAAAGTCACATTCAGGGAAGCGGTCAGCCGGGGGATATCATCTGATATGGGATTGTTCATGCCGGAGCGCATCCCGGTAATGGAGCCGGAATTTTTCAGGAGACTTCCCGGAATGACACTGCCTGAGATTGCATTTGAGGTCGGCCTTAAGTATGTCGGAGATGAAATACCCTCAGGCATACTAATGACAATTTGTGAAGAAGCTTTTAATTTCCCCGTAGAGCTCAGAAAGATAAGCGCCGGGAAACAAGTACTGGAACTCTTCCATGGACCTACTGCTGCATTCAAGGACTTCGGCGCGAGGTTCATGTCGCGGTGCATAAAGTATTTTTCAGGGATCGATGACCGAAGGACGGTCATCCTTGTAGCAACCTCAGGAGACACGGGCGGAGCAATAGCGTCCAGCTTCCTGGGATTGGAAGGGATTGATGTTATTATTCTTTATCCCTCGGGGAAAGTCAGTAAACTCCAGGAGAACCAGATGACAACACTGGGGCAGAATATAACTGCCCTTGAGGTTGAGGGAACCTTCGATGACTGCCAGACCATGACAAAAAGCGCTTTCAAGAAACTGGAAACTCATGGAAAGATAAAGCTGACTTCGGCTAACTCAATAAACATTGCCCGCCTTATTCCGCAGAGCTTTTATTATTTTTATGCCATCGGCCGTGCCGGCTCCGGGCAAAAAGTAATCTCTGTGCCAGGCGGCAACTTTGGAAACCTTACAGGCGCTATCATGGCATGGAAATCAGGTCTGCATATTGAACATTTCATTGCATCCACCAACATCAATAAAGTAGTTCCTGAATACCTGAGGACAGGTGTTTACAGCCCGCACACTTCCGTTCAAACCATTGCAAGTGCCATGGATGTAGGCAATCCTGGTAATTTTGAGAGGATGCTTGACATATTTGACAAGGACAGGGACACGATGGCTTCAAAGGTGTCAGGCTTCTGGTTTGATGATGATCAGATAAGACAGCATATCAGAGAGGAATATGAGAGGTCGGGATACATCCTTGATCCTCACGGAGCTGTAGCCAGCCTGGGACTGGAAAGTTACTTTAAGGACCACCCTGGTTCAACAGGCATATTTGTCGCGACAGCTCACCCTGCTAAATTCCGGGAAACAGTAGAGCCTGTTATCGGCACCACGGTTGCATTGCCCAACACCTTAAAAGGGTTTTTACAGGGTAAGAAGGAAAGCATTGTCATGGCACCGGATTATGGTTGCCTGGAAGGTTTTCTGAAAGACAAATACAGTCTGTAATAAATATCAGAGTTGTTAATAAGCATTAAAAAATCATCCCGTCATGACGAAACTGTCAGGACACCTCTCTTTTTAGGCTTTTCGCGTCTCTTCCTTTATTCTCTGGATATGTCCTCTTCCCAATCCTTTGACCTCACACCCAAGCTGGAAGTAACGCCTGATCTTGTCATCAGTAAGAATGCCGAAGCAGTCAATAATAGCTGCCGGTTGTCCGATTGTCTTCACCACCTTGTCAGGGTCAAGATCCATGTATGCTGAATGCGGAACGGCAAGGATGACTGCCTCAGCTCCCCGCAGAGCCTTCGAAAGATTCTGCTCGACCCTGATCTCCTTCAGCTTCTCCTGGTTGCGGAAGAACTGCGACTTGCTCTGGCCCTCACCCGGATATGTATCCTGCTGCTCAAACTCCCACCAATGCTCTACATAAGGGTCGTGAACGCGGATCTCGGCGCCCATCTCAGCAAGTTTGCGTATCACTATCTCCGAGCCGCTGTAACGTGTGTCTCCCACATCTTCGCGGTACGCGGCTCCCAGTACAAGCACATCAGATGCTGCAATAGGTTTGCCCATGTTACGGAGTGCATCACGGGTGAGTTGTCCCACATGCAGTCCTCTGGTGTCGTTAATATCAATTGCCATTGGGGTGATTTTGAATATATCATCCTCAAAACCAAGTATATGCTTATATGCCCATACCCCCAGTCCTCCGTCTTTGGGGAGGCAGTATCCGCCCACTCCGGGTCCGGGGAAGATCATATTGCTGTGCGTGGGTCTCATCTTGATAGCCTTGATTACCTTGATCAGGTCAACGCCATTGCGCTCTGCAAAGAGACTCCATTCATCAAGGAAAGCCAGAATGGTAGCGCGGTAACTGTTCTCAACAATCTTGGCCGTCTCTGACTCGATGGGCCTGTCCATCACCGTAAGCGGGAATTTTTTAGTGTTCAGCACCTCGGTAAGGAACTTCACGACACGTTTTTTTGCCTCTTCGTTGATGCCGCTGCATACCCTCCAGAAATCACGGATACTGGCAACATAATTCCGTCCCGGCATGACCCTCTCATAGCTGTGAGCCAGCAGAGGATCTGTTTTAATGCCGCGCCTGGTAAATGCCTTCTTCATAATGGGATAGGCAACCTGCTCCGTTGTGCCGGGAGCTACAGTAGTCTCAATGAGCACAAGGGCATCTGGCTTGATATGTTCAGCTATGACGCCCAGTGAAGCTTCGAGAGCTGCCATATCGGTCTCCCCCGCACGTACGTTGCCAAGTTCTTCCTTGATATAATCGCACTGAACGTCAACGACAACAATATCGGCAAGCTTAAGAACGTCGTATGTATAGGTGGCCATAAGTGTCTTTTTCACGTTGACACACCTTTCAATCATCGGGTCTACTTCAGGGTCTTCAGCCTTAACAGGAGATACACCGCGGTTAAGCATCGGGATCTTCCAGAAACTGCGCAGGCTTGGCCGCTGCATTCCTATAACGAATTTTGACGGTTTACCTTTTTTATCAACCGTATCAGCCACAATAGCAGCCATGACAGCTCCGACAAACCCTACACCCATTACCACAACTATCTCTCGGCCCTTGGCATGTTCCTGCTTTACACGTTTCTTAATGGTCTCAAATTCAGTTTTATAATCCTCTGGCTTTGGCAAGGCAAATTTTTCACCGTTAGGACTGATCGAATACTTTTCACTCATGTTGTTTATATTTATAATTACAGTTGATTTCAGAAGTGTATAAAACTACAAAAAGTTTCACCATCTGTTATAAGGATAATGTTTATAACTTTGGTCGGGATCAGTGATGTTAAACTGACTAAAAACAGAATTTGTTCCAATTTGTTATTCTTCCGGTAACAGAACTTAAAACTTGCTCAAATGAAAAATATTGTACCATGGTTGCTCATCACTGTTCTTGTATGTGCAACTTCATGCAAGGAAAAGACATCAGAACGCTTCGATCTGCTGACCTCACATGCATGGACGAGTGACAGCCTCCTCGCTGATGGTGTCGAAGCAAGCGGTCAGGGTGAGCTTCTTGAGAAATTCAAGGGCAATATAGAATTCAATGTGGATGGCTCAGGTACCTTTGGTCAGTACACCGGGACATGGATGTTCGTTGATAATCAAACTAACCTGGTAATAGAATCCCCTGAACTTGCTGCCGCACTGACAACGCATATTGTTGAACTCAAAAATACATCGCTAAAGGTTACTTTCGTTTATCCGACCCTGGAGGGCACAAAAAACATCAGGATGACTTTTAAACCTAAATGATGCGGTGGTGCTCATTAATATTTACAGCTCTGTTATTTTTCATTTCCCGGGGAATTAATGCCCAGGGACTTGTAAGCGGCATGGTGTCTGACAGGAACAGCCTTGAGCCTCTGGCTGGAGTATATGTTATTTACGGCAAAGGTGCCGGTACCAGCACAGATGAAAAGGGCACTTATGCTCTTAAATGTGATACCGGAAAGATTGAGATAACATTTAAGTATATCGGATACAAGTCTGTGACAGAAACAATTCATCTATCGGCAGATGAGAAAGTCACACTAGACGTTAGTCTGGAGACCGAATCTCAGATAATCAACCAGATAGTGGTGAGCGCAGACAGGATGGAGCAGAAGAGATCAGAGTTGACGGTCTCAATGGAGGTAATTAAATTTGACCTGCTATCGCGAAGCCATATTACAGATGCTAAGGAACTTATCACTAAAACTCCCGGCATCGAAGTACTTGACGGTCAGGCATCAATAAGAGGAGGAAGCGGATACAGCTATGGTGTAGGAAGCCGTGTTCTCGCTTTGGTCGACGGCCTTCCGATGATGTCGGGTGATGCCGGAAGCATCAAATGGAACTTCCTTCCTCTCGAAAACCTCTCCCAGGTGGAAATAATCAAGGGAGCCTCTTCAGTATTATATGGCTCTTCCGCCCTGAACGGAGTTATAAACTTCAGGACGGCGGATGCATCAAATGTCCCGGTAACCCAGTACTTTATTGAAGGCGGGATATTTGGCAAACCGTCGAACAAAGACTGGATCTGGTGGGATACCCCAAGGGTCTTTGCCAACGCATCCTTTTCCCACCTTCAGAAATTCGGAAGGACAGATTTAGGGGTGGGAGTGAACCTGACAACCGACAGGGGATACAGGAAATTCAACGACGAAAAGCTTGGAAGGATAAGTCTCAGGCTGAAACATTACAGCGAAAAGTTTGAAGGACTGAAATACGGATTGAACCTTAATGGCGGAGCAACGTACAAAACTGACTTTATCCTCTGGGAGAATGCCGAAACCGGAGCTTTAAAGCAGGACACATCGTCAGTATCAAGCCTGCACGGGTATTCCTTCTCGGCCGATCCTTTCATTTCGTACAGCAAAACCGGCAGGATAAAACATGATTTCCGGATGCGCTGGCAGTATTCGGCTAACAAGTTCCCGGTAAGAACACAGAACGATGCGAGTTCTTCTTCTGTATATGCCGAATATCTATTCTATTACAGGATAGCTGATTTTATCAATGTCACGGCGGGTGCATCAGAAAACCGCGATGTGGTAATATCTGAATTCTTTGGCGATCACCATGGATTAAATGTTGCAGGCTTTGCCCAGCTTGAGGTGAGGCCTGTCAGCAGGCTCAAGATAAGCGGCGGACTGCGGGTTGAACAGAATATCCTCGACCGTGAACGAGATAAGATCGTTCCTGTCTTCAGAGCAGGGTTGAACTTCCAGGCTGCTGATTATACATTCCTCAGGGCATCCTTCGGTCAGGGCTACCGCTATCCTTCCATTGCCGAGAAATACGCTTCAACAACTCTCGGCTCAGTAAGGATATTCCCAAGCCCTTATGTGCAGGCTGAATCCGGCTGGAGCTCCGAGATCGGCATAAAACAGGGAATGATGCTGGGGAAGATCAGGGGAGAAGGTGACCTGTCTATCTTCTTCTCGCAGAACAGTAATATGATAGAATACGTTTTTGGAATTCATCAGGATCCTTTGTCAGGAACCTCCGGCGTTGGCTTTAAGGCCACAAATGTTGAACAGTCGAGGATCTACGGCACGGAGTTGGAATTCATGCTGAACAGGTCTTTCGGAGAAGCAGAAGCTACGGTGACGGGAGGGTATACATTTATCTATCCGGTAGAATATAATTCCTACACGCAACAGAACACGGATATTTATCTTAAATACAGGAGAAAACATTCCGCCAAGATGAGTTTTATGTCATCATGGAGGAAGTTTGAACTGGGATTGGATTTATATGCAAGATCAAAGACATTGAGTATTGATGATGTATTCCTGAATCCGGCGACAAGGGAACAGATCCTCCCGGGGTTTTACGGCTATTGGCAGGAAGACAATACAGGGTATTTCCTGATGGACGGCAATATTGGCTTACGGATCAACAAGGCATTAAAAGTATCCCTGGCTGTAAAGAACATTACAAATACCGAGTATATGGGTCGACCCGGAGACATCCAGCCTCAAAGGAATTTCAGCATAAGATTGGGAGGGCAGTTTTAACCGGGGCACATCAGTTCCCTGAGAAAGTCTATCGGGAGATTAAAAAAAGTATGCACAGAAGATCATTTATTAAAACGGGCATCCTGGGAAGCATGGCAGTTGGTTTTATCAGCTGTACATCCATGGAAAAAAGTCATATTATTACCCTTAGTTTTGATGACGGAATGAAGAAATCGTTTTATAAAACTGCAGACATTTTCGAGGAAAACGACCTGCATGCCTGCCTTAATGTGATTGCTTCCGGGCATCTGGCGGGTTTCAAGCTTCCGAATGAATATCATACTGATCCTCGCGGAGATTTTAATGACTGGAACCTCCTCAGGAAGAGAGGGCATGAGATTATGCCTCATAGCTGGGATCATTCCGATCTGACCAGGATGCCACCTGACCAGGCTAAGGAAGATATAACAAAATGTCTGGAGTACTTTGAAGAGCATCTCGAGGGTTTTAAAGTTTCCGAAGCTGTATATAATTTTGCATACAATGCTTCTAATCCTGATCTTGAACAGTTCGCCCTCAGTAAAGTAAGAGCGGTACGGACGGGAGGTGAAAGCCAGGTAAACCCGATTCCTCTCAAGGCCGGTCCCGTCAGATTTTGCTGCTCATCGTACGGACCGGACAATGCAGATAAATGGGTGGAACAGCAGATTAATGGTTTTCTCTCATCCAGAGGAGGATGGCTTGTTTTAAACTTACACGGACTTGATGAAGAAGGTTGGGGTCCGGTCAGTTCTAAGTTTCTGGAAGATTTGCTGAAGCGCCTGGTAAAAATTGAAAATGTTGAAGTATTACCTGCCGGAGAGTTACTGAAAAGAAGTATGGCTTGATATTCCTGATAGGTTTGTAGTGACATGCCATATCACTGTTGTAATTTTAAATGATGATTTAGAAATCGATAAAAAATGAGTGCAACCGGAAATTTATTCTCAGGAAGGCCAGGTTTAAGAACCTTTCTGTTTTCGATATTAATACTTTTTGTCACACTGAATGCAGGCTCACAACCCAGAGGCGGCATAAGGTGGTCAGGGGACGGCAATTCTTATTACCGGGTAATGAACAATGAAGTCATTAAGTTCACTCTTCCGGGTAATGAAAGAGAAACGGTAATTTCAAACGGTCAGCTTACTCCGGATGGAAACTCCGGCCCTTTAAAAATACGATTCTATGCATTTTCAAATGATCAGCGGAAGGCATTAATATTCACCAACACAAAAAAAGTATGGAGATTGAATACAAAAGGGGATTACTGGGTGCTGGATATGAAAACCGGCTCTCTGAGTCAGCTTGGAAAATCTCTTCCGGCCTCTTCGCTGATGTTTGCCAAGTTCTCACCTGACAGCAGGTCGGTTGCATATGTCAGCGGTAATAACATTTATGTTGAAGATATTCAGAAGTCGAAGATTAAGGCGCTGACCACTGGTGGCTCCGTTACGCTTATCAACGGAACTTTTGATTGGGTCTATGAAGAAGAGTTCTATTGCCGTGACGGTTTCAGATGGAGTCCTGACAGCAAATCAATAGCGTACTGGCAGCTCGATGCAAGCAGCATCAGGAAGTTCTATATGATCAATAATACCGATTCAATTTATTCTCAGCTGATCCCTCTTGAATACCCGGTAGCCGGAGAAAAGCCTTCTTCATGCAGAGTCGGGGTGATTAATATTGCCAGGGGCAAAACGACCTGGATGAAAATTCCGGGGGAGCCGGATCAAAACTATATCATCAGTGCCGAGTTTATACCTGCTACCGGAGATTTGTTGATACGCCAGCTTAACAGAAAACAGAATTGCAGCAAACTTTTTATATGTAAAACAGAAACAGGCAATTCCCGTATGATCAATGAGGAAAAAGATGAAGCCTGGGTAGATGTCCAGTATACTGCAAATCCTCATTCTATTGATTTCGTGAATGACTTTGTTTGGCTTGACGAAGGCAGAAGCATATTATGGATTTCTGAAAAAAGCGGATGGAGGCAACTGTATAAAATATCACTTGAAGACGGGTCTGAAACGCAGATAACAAAGGGCGACTATGATGTCATTGACTTTAAGAGTGTTGATCAGGCAGGAGGGAATGTTTATTTTACTGCCTCACCCGACAATGCCACACAGAAATATCTATACCGTACAATGCTAAATGGCAGGGGAGAGCCGGAATTACTAAGCCCCGCGATACTTAAGGGTACACATGAATATTCAGTCTCTCCGGGAGGGAAATTTGCCTCACACACTTTCTCAAACCATTTCACGAGACCGTCGCAGGAATACATCTCTCTGCCCGACCACAAGCCGCTGAATGAAAAGGAAAGTATCATTGCCAGGCTGGATTCACTCAAAATAATTTCTTTAACGGAGTTTTTTAAAGTAACGACATGCGACAGCATAGAGATGGATGGCTGGATGGTGAAACCTGAAAACTTTGATAAGGGTAAAAAATACCCGGTCGTATTTTATGTTTATACAGAACCCGGGGGCGCTACCGTAACCGATACCTATGGTGTAGGCGAAAATCGCGAGTATATCGGAGACATGGCTGAGGATGGCTACATCTATATCTCACTTGATAACCGGGGTACTCCTGTTCCAAAGGGGAGGGCCTGGAGGAAGTCCGCCTACAAGCAAATTGGACGGATTAACATTCATGACCAGGCATTGGCAGCGAAAGAAATATTAAAATGGGATTTTATTGATCCTGAACGGGTTACTGTATGGGGCTGGAGCGGCGGTGGCACTGCAACCCTTAATCTCATGTTCCAGTACCCTGAAATCTACAAAACCGGCATTGCCATTGCGGCAGTGGGAAACCTGCTTACCTATGATAATATATACCAGGAGCGCTATCTGGGCCTTCCGCAGGAAGATATTGAGCCATATACAAAAGGTTCCCCCGTCACCTATGCAAAAAACCTGGAAGGTAATTTGTTATACATCCACGGAACCGGCGATGACAATGTTCATTATCAGAACGCTGAAATGCTTTTAAATGAGCTTATCAAATTTAATAAGCAATTTCAGTTCATGCCCTATCCGAACCGGACACATGACATCTCGGAAGGTGAGGGCACAAGGGAGCATCTCAAGACTCTTTTTACCAATTATCTTAAGAAATATTGTCCTCCTGGCCCAAAATGACGTTTTTGAAAGTTCAGGATCCGGAAAGTCATACCGGAATCGACCTGATTACTGATTTTTCATCAATCCACGGTTATCATTGGTCAAATCCGGATTTTAGTCCGATTTCGAAAGAATAATCCTATTAATGTTCAGATAATCAAGTTTATAAGTAACTATTGTCAGACAATAAGGCTGATTATGCCCACATTTCCGGTAAAAACGAGTCCTGTTTTGACGAATTGACCCCTGACTGATGCAGACGGGGCATTGCCGTTCATCATCATCAGAATTACTTGGATCAATGAATCGTAAAACTAACTCATACGCCCACTGACAGGGCATAAGCGATTTGCAGAAAGCTTTTCCTGGCATACCTTTATTTCATCATTAAAGCATGAAATAATGGAAGATGTTTCGGTATTGAAGAGTGCATATGTTACGAGTAAAAAAAACTACTCAACTGCCGTTAGAAGAAATAAAGGCTCAGCAAGGGTAACAGGTTTCAGTGACTCTGTTACAACTTTGATTTCTGAGGGCGGAGTAAACTTCTTCCGTTACCTAAAAAAAAGAGGGATGTCAGGGGCAAAAGACCTGATAGTCCTTTCTTCAAAAAGCCATTACTATTATGACGAAAATGATTTAAAGAGAGTCAGGGTTCTGGTAAATCTGAGAAGACTTAATGTTATAAAGCACCTGGATATGTTTTTAAATACTCTGGTTCAGATTTTGCCTGCGGAAACCAGCTTCATAGGTTATTTTTCAGACCATAAGGCTGTCAGTGAAAAAGGATCTCATGGCCTCAGTTTTGCCAGGCTGCATAACAGATTTAATAATTTCCTTGACGGAAGGACAGATCGCAGAATGAATACCAATGAAGTCAGGGAACTTCTTGAAAGGAATGGCTTTGAAGTAGAAAATATGACTACGATGAATGGCCATACCTACTTTCATTCACATTGCGGTCAGAGAACAGTTGGATTAAAAGCATCATAGGTTTTGTACAAAAAGAGACAGGATAACAGCAACTCTGGTTTATAAGAGAATGTAATGAAAACAGTTTATCAGATAAAATCAGAAGAATTTGGAACGGTCCGGCTTAAAAAAAGAAAAATCGCCAAGGCTCTGCGCTGGTGGCTTCGTGAAAATGGGTTTACGTACCAGTTTGTCTATTTTCCAAATTAAATCGGACATGCAGATCCTGGTTGCAAAAGATATCCTTTTAAAAGAAGGAATGGCTGGCCATTTCAAATTGTGCATATTGAACTAAGAAACAATTAATATTTAAACGTGTTTCAGGGATATGACGTTATCGTTTCTTATGGTATGCATCACGGTATACCCTGTCAATCCCGTCAGCTCTGTAATTACCCTTCTGAGTTAATGTATTCTTCATATCGTTGGTGGAATCGTTGTATGCCGGACAGAGTGCCTGGTTGCATGCGCTAAGGAGTATGACAACGAGGAGGAGAACAAATAGCTTTTTCATGATTGCAAAAATAAAACAATAAAGTTTAACAATTACATTATAGCCTCGCTCACTGCATATATCAACGAATAACCTTATTTTACTTTTTTATTTCCGATATTTGACCGGGAAGCCCTCATTAAACGACTTAAAATGACAATGAGCCGGTGGCAAAGTTACGATCATTGATACAAAAATATAATCCGGCAGTGAAAAAGGAGTACCTCCTCCTTCCCGCCGGTTTTATGTGGATGGGAGTAGGCATAATGCTTTGCACGCTGGCCTTCCTTTGGCTATTGCATGCTTCCGATCCTTATCCTTTCGCCTTAGCTGGAGTTATAGCAGGAGTAATTATTTACAGGTTTGGCTTTGTAAGACTGGCAAAAAAAAATATTGACAGGATCATTGCACTGGAGGGCCGGCACTGTTTTTTCTCCTTTATTACTTTCAGAAGTTACCTGATTGTGATTTTCATGATCGCTCTTGGTGTAACATTGCGCCACTCTCGTATTCATAAGGACTGGCTCTCGCTGATCTATAACGGTATCGGTCTCGGTCTTGCCCTTTCAAGCATAAGTTATTTCAAAGCTTATTACAGGCTGACAACTCTTTCCACATAATCAAAAAGACATTGCGGCGCGACTTTATAATGGGATGTTGCTTTTATCCTTACAATATGGTGGTTGGTATTGAACGCACGACTGGATTAAATGCTTTCTCTCCTTTGAACCCGGGAGAAGGACCTGATCATTCAAAATCAGACATTTTTTTTGTAGTTTTGGCTAACGGTTAAAGTAATAAATCATAATAAATATGGCTCTGATTAACTGTCCGGAATGCAAAAAAGAAGTCAGTGACACGGCGGCAACCTGTCCGCATTGTGGGTTTCACCTGAAAAAGCCGGAAGAAAAAGCTGCAATACATTCAATAAAAGCCAGGAAGAAAAGTCGTTTGGGTATCGTTTTCAAAACATTGGGTATCGTTGGAGTCATTGTTATTTTGGCAGCCTTATTCGTCAAGTATAAGCCATCATCAAATGTGTCAATCCCTCCTGCAACCGTTAATCAGTATACAGAAAAGTATGCCGGAGGTTATACTATTGTGGTCAAGGGCAACTCCGGAGAAAGTACGGAAGCATATGATCTGCGAGATAATGGCAGAGCTATCTGGATGTGGACTGAACCGGATGGCCGTGGCGGGGTAAAGGTAGGACAAAAGGATAAAGGCACATGGTCTGCATCTGATACAACAATTACAATTAAAATGCGGGGAAGAATGGGTCTTGTTGTGGAAGAATATGTACTTCAGAACGGAGTACTTGTCAATTCCCAACTTAATGACAGATACCTGAAACCAAAAGAATAATTTCTGCTACCCTGAGATAAATAGGACATCTTCTATATCAAAAGCAAAAGTTGCGACTTGGGCAACCGCTTTGTCTATATTGAGGTTGAATGTTTATTTCTATATTTATGATGACTTATTCAAATGTTTGCTAGTGAAATCTTTAAAATTAAAGCTATGAAAAAAGGCAAAGCTTATCTTTTATTAGTTTTATTTCTGATTGCAGTTCAGATAAATGCACAGGATAACTTTTATAAGGCAATTCAACAAGATAGCATTTCTGCCCAGGTACGCACTGATAAATTGACCCTGGGGATTGGACTAGGTCAGGATTATGGCGGGCTTGGAGCAAATTTATTATTTTATCCCGTCAAAAGTGTCGGACTTTTTGCAGGTGGAGGATATGCAATAGCTGGATTTGGCTTCAACGCAGGGGCTAAGGTTAGGTTTATATCAAAAAAACCATCATCCAAAATAACTCCATATGCATTGGCAATGTATGGATATAATGCTGCAATTGCTGTAACGGATGCACCAGAGTTTAATAAACTATTTTATGGGCCGACATTCGGAGCCGGATTGGACTTTCATTTCCGTCCCGGTAAAATGGGTTATTGGTCAGTTGCTTTATTAATACCTGTAAGAGGTTCAGCAGTAAAGAATTATATGGATGATTTGGAGCAAAACCATGGTGTTCAATTTACAATGGGGTTATTTCCTCTTGGAATCTCATTAGGATATAGATTTATTCTGCTGTGATATAAACTAAAAATACAACTTGACACCTTCTTCTATAATAAACCAATTACCTTAATTCATCGCACGTTCTTTCTCCAGATATACCTTATTTGGAATGATTTTTGCGGTAAATCACTGATGTTGATCAGACAAATTAAGTGATAATCAAAAACATGGTAAGGCTGGTAATTATTTCTGTCTTATTTTCTTTTCTGCTTGCCTGTGAAGAAAGTCATGATGGCAATAAAAATTATGTCGCAAGGATTGTCGGTTTTGACCCTAATTGCTCCACCTGCATATTGGAATTTCCGGAAGATTCCGTCAGAGTGAAAGATGAAATAGGCCAGAGCAGGAATAACTATTATATCGCTGTTAATATGGCCAGAGGTGAATTTAAAGTTGGCCAGATGGTAAAAGCAGATATCAGAAAAGCTGCAGCTGATGAACTGAAGACTTGCATAGCTCTGTATCCATCAAATGATTATCAAAATATTTATGTTTCAAATTGGAATCAGTATGACAGTCTGCTTCTGAACGATACTGTAAGTATATCATTCCATGACTGCTTGTATTATCCGGAAAATCAAATGTACCTCTGTCTTGACTCTGTATCAGGCGATTCCCGTTGTCCCAAAGGAGTTTATTGTTTTTGGGCAGGGAATGCCGCGGTAAGATTTAAGTTGGGAAAATGTAATGAAAAGCCTGTAATATTTACATTAAATACAAACAGTCAGTTTGCCACTTACGAAACTGTTGACGGATTTATATATAAACTTATCAGTTTAAGCCCGTATCCGACCGCCGGGCACAAAATAAATCAGAAGGACTATAAAGCAGAACTGGTAGTGACAAGGGAATAACTGTTGGTCTTCGCCTCCCGATCAGAGACCTGGTCATCTTTTCCGGCGCAGAGCCGGGTCTGCAATGTGAAAAAATCTTACCCAAAAAAACCTTTCGTTAGTCAAAAATGCGACTTCCTGAATATCAGGTATTCTGCTTCTCTATAAGTCAGATAATTATTACTTTAACGTATTTCACGACCTAAAGATCCATTTCTCCCCTTGATTTTTGGTAAAAATTGACCCTTATTTGACGAATAATCTCATTCCGGTTGCCAATCGGGTTTAATTATTAATAAACCTTCGTTTTTTTTTGACAAAGGGTCTTTGTAACGCTTGCAAAGTTCCACTAATTGGGCTTTACAAGCTTGTACGGAGTATGCTTATGCATTACCTTTGATATGGTTGATGAAAAAATTTTCCATGAAGACATTATATCATTTTCCTCCAGGTTTGACTTGAATTGTCGTACTAAAGAAAGGATTTGAGATATGAATTACAATCGGGTAAAATTTAATTCTGTCATACGAATCATTCTTTTATGCTTAATATTTTTGCTTAGTTCCTATAAAGTTCCGGGCGGGAATCCTGTAATGACAGAAGAAATGAGATTTCAAACTGAAAGAGAGTTCTTTTATTTCCTGATTAAGGACCTGCCATTCAGTGAAGATTTATTGAAAAAATGCATTTATTATGAACGGATAAAATATCCAGATATGGTTTTTTTCCAATCCCAGCTTGAAACAGGATATTTTACTTCTGATATTTTTTTAAATGGAAATAACTGTTTTGGCATGAGGTTTCCTAAATCCAGAGCAACTGTTGCAACAGGAACATATAAAGAGCATGCACAGTATTCTCATTGGTCTGAATCTGTTATAGATTATGCACTATGGCAAGAATGGTATTTATCACGAGGATATAGAATAGGAGAGAGTAATGATGATGCCTTTTATTTAGTGTTTTTAAAATGTGTTCACTATGCAGTAGATCCCCGCTATGTTTCTAAGTTAGTGGAAATGGCACAAAAGGATATGACATGAAGACAGTTTTATTCTTACTTTCTTGTCTATCCTTCCAAAAAATCTCAAACTGATCCTTTTCAATCTAAGAATCAAGTCCAGCTTCTTCTTGATGCCGGATGAGGACCGAGCGTTAAGTCCCGACATAGAATGTCGGGATAGCGAAGGGGCCAGCTTGCAGGGGAGGAATGAATAAACCCGGGTGCAACCCGGGGATGTGGCGCAACAGCATCACGCGCCGGTGTCATGTTGCCGATCAGAGACCTGGTGCTCTTTCCCGGCGCAGAGCCTGGTCTGAGATCAGAGCCCTGATCAGTTATAGGTTCAATCATAACTTGTTGCATTTTGGCATACAGAGAACAAACTTTGGGACGGGTAGAACAATTTGTTTCCCGGAAATGTCGAACTTGACTTTGGCAATTTGCTGATGTAACTTTACAAATTATATACCCAAAGAACCATTAAATGTTTGTGTTATGAAAAGGATAATTAAATCACGGACTTTAATGAAAATAAGCATAATAACAATTTTTCTTGCTTCAGTTTCATTGTCTGGTTGTGAGGACTTGCTGACTGGATGCCTTGGCTGTGGTAAATTGACACCATGGTCATGCGGTTGTAACTCTACATGTTATGGAGATGAGGCTTCTTGCGAAAGGGAAACCGGGCAAGATTGTTATAAATGCGAGTAGTTCTACCAGCAAACAGGTTCGGCCATTATAAAGCGTTTGATCGTTAGCTTATTTGAAAAATATATAATTAATTGAAAATAAATATAATATCTCGATAATTAATCGTATATTACCGTAATTAACTAAATCAAATAATGAGTAAAGGAACTGTAAAATTCTATAATGAAGCCAGAGGATTTGGTTTCATTAAAGAGGAAGATTCACCAAAAGAGTATTTTGTACATTCATCAGGATTAAAGGGAAACATTAAAGAGAATGATGTGGTGACCTTTGATCTGGAACAGGGCAAAAAAGGATTAAATGCAGTAAATGTTAAACTTGCATAGTTTATATATTACAGTCATTTAAAAATATGGTCCCGCCAAACGCGGGACTTTTTATTAAAATTTAAAAAAACATAATGGAAAGAAAACCAATAGTATTTAAATCACCTGACCTGTCGAAACTGAAGGAAGTTATAATTGACCACAGAACAAGAATATATATAGCTCTCGACGCGGATGTTGAGGAAGCCAGAACCCGTTACCTGGCATTGAAAAACAGGAAATATTGACCCTTGGCAGTCGTGGAGGCAGGCTTGCCTCCGCGCCCTCCGGCATCAGCTCCGGGGGCTTTTGCATAATAAACTTGACTTCGGCTTAAACAAGGTGTACCTTTGATAAATATAACTGCTTGGATAAATAAAAACTTTGTAACCTTATAATATTCAGTAGTATGAAAAAACTAATTCTAATTACCATCCTGGCCTTTGTGGCAGTAATCACTTATGGTCAAAATTTTAAAAAAGGAAACTTTGTAGGTTTTCATGTTCTTACAATAACGCTTAACCCAAATGTTACAATGGATCAATTCTTAGATGTTTGGAAAAATAAGCTAGTTCCTGAACAAGAAAAAAATTATGAATGTAAGGCCTACATAGTAAAAGGAATCCGTGGTGAATGTAAAGATTGCTTTGGGTTATTTATAGTTTGGGAATCTGAGGCAGGCAGGGACAAGTTCTTTAAACCAGAGGGTGAATTAAATGATTTAGGAGTAGCTGTATCAGCTAAAATGAAGCCTGTAACAGACGAATTAGCAAAATTAGGCACGTATACTTCAAAATACACCGATTGGGTAGTGCAATAGTATTTTAATTCTACGATGTATCGAAGCCCTCAGACATCAGCTCCGGGGGCTTTTTACTATCTTTGATACACTGGCAGCTCCCATCTATTATGCAGACATTCCCTGACTAGGGATTATCAGACATCAGACTTCGCAAAAATGACTAGGGGGCTGCCTTTTCCTTACATAAAACCATTCAAAATAAATTATTGTAACTTTAGTGGTCAAATTTTTACTATAGCTGAATTACAAGGATTCTTTTAAAAATATAAGAATATACCTATGGAATCAGAAGTAAATCAAGAGCAATGTAATCAATGTAAAAAAAATGATGCCAGCGGAATTAGACATACTTGGATTGGGAGCATTGAAGGTGGAACAGAAATAATTGAACGGAAAGAAACTTTTAATGGAATTAGAACTACAACCTCAACCCAATATCATAGTTCAATTCCAATTACCATAAACCTTTGTCGAGAATGCTATTTTAAGAAATTGAGAAAAGAGAGGATAATCCTGACCATATTATGGCCTATATCGATTATAGTTCTCTTTTTTGTTTATATTAGACCTGTCATTATCTTGGACTGACCATTTCTTGTTTCCACTGTTTTTATAAATATTATTATTCTTATTATCACTATTGCAGCGGGACTTGAATTTTTAATAGGTATTCAAGCAATAACAGAACTTTGGTTTATACCATTTGGAGATAACACCCGAGACACCATAATGAAAGAATTTGCTGAGAAAAAGGCAAAAGAACTGGGTCGAAATAAATTGTGGACTATTAAACAATACGATAAACTTCAGAGATAATCAATCTGAAAACATCTTTGAAAAATGCACGAACCGCTAACAGGTTTGTATATGCAATTGCCTCCGAACCTATAATATTTTTTACCTTTGAATTACTGGCAGCTTCCATCTATTATGCAGACATCCCCATCCGGGGATTGATCAGACAACTGACTTTAGTAGATGACTAGGGGAGCTGCTTTTTTCTATTGTTATTACAGGCAGCTAATGGACACAGTTTTGGACACAACACTACCTCTATAAATGAGCAAAGCCCCTGAATTACAGAGGCTAAGCGTTTTTTCGGGGCGGTGCGGACGGGACTCGAACCCGCGACCCACGGCGTGACAGGCCGTTATTCTAACCAAACTGAACTACCGCACCAAAAGCGAGGCAAAATTAATTCATTTTTTTTATCATCAAAATAAATAAATTTGTTTTTACGGTTTCCCCGTACGAACAGACCTATGAAAAACGTTTATTCCCGGATCACAGAAACAGCACAACAGCCACAGGGACTTGTCCTTGCAACTGTCACCGGCACCATGGGTTCAACTCCCCAGAAACCCGGAAGCTCGGCGTTATTTATAAACAATTCCCTGATAGCCGGCACAGTGGGAGGCGGGATAGTTGAAAGCAAAGTGCAGGAATATGCAGGCAAATGCTCATTGACAAAGGAATCCGCATACCTGCACTTTTCACTGGACAACGATATCACAGACAAAGAAGCTGCAGTCTGCGGCGGTACTATTTCTGTACTTGTAGACGGTGATCCCCTCAGCAGCCTCTCAATTTTTCATGAGATGAAGGATTCACTGGCATCTGCACGCCCGGGGGTGCTGGTGACTAAAGTTATTGAATGGGGAGAGCCTCATGTCATGATCAGACGCTACTGGGTCACCGCCGGGTCGGATATCCAGCTTCCGGATCATTTTAAGGAACGAATTAAACATGAGGTTGAAAGTATTCTTTCGTCTCCGGGCACCATGGGATACAGAGAGCTTGACCTCCCTGTTCCGGGAGAGAAGCAATCAACCAGATTTTTTCTTGAGCCGGTTTTCCCTCTTCCAAGGCTTGTGATCGCCGGAGCCGGGCATATCGGAAGGGCATTATCACACCTCGGAAGACTGCTTGATTTTGAGGTGACGGTTATCGATGACCGGAAGGAGTATGCAAATCCTGATAACCTGCCTGATGCCGATCATATTATCGTAGAGGATATCGGAGAAGCAATGACGAAGATACAGAAGGATGACAGTGCGTATATCGCAATCGTAACGCGCGGTCATGACCATGATGCCGAAGCCCTGAAACCGTGCATTGGCTCTGCAGCTGCATACGTCGGCATGATGGGAAGCAAAAGCAAGGTGGCGAAGATGCACAAGGAATTCATAAGGAACAGTTGGGCCACAGAAGCACAGTGGCAGGAAATATGCACTCCTATCGGACTTGAGATAGGATCAAAGACGATAGAGGAGATAGCGGTAAGCATAGCGGCACAGCTGGTAGAGGCAAGACAAAAGATAAAAGGCGAAAGGTGAAAGGCGAAAGGCGAAAGTTTAAAGATAAATACAACAGAAAACGGATAACAGACAACAGACAACGGGGATCTGGGCTATAATTCTGGCCGCAGGAGAGTCAAAGAGAATGGGCTCACCGAAAATGATGCTGCCCTATAAGGGAATGACTATCATAGAAAAGGTGGTAGAAAATGTTCTTATATCCGATGTCGAAAAAGCAGTGATTGTGCTCGGCGCCAACAAAAAGGAAATTATGGAAGTGATTGGCAAATATCCTGTAATGCATTGTTATAATGACAACTATAAGCAAGGAATGCAGTCTTCAGTGAAATGCGGATTTGCATTCCTGCCTCCGGACTTCCGGGCTGCAATGGTATTCCTTGGCGATCAGCCAATGGCGGAGACATCCGTTATGAACCTTGTTATTGAGGCCCATTACAAATCAGGAAAGGGCATTGTGATACCTGTATGTAATGGAAAACGCGGACATCCGATCCTTATCAATAATAAATACAAAGAGGAGATACTCAGCCTTGATGAGCCTGACGGACTGAGAGGACTTCTGAGAAAACATCCCGATGACCTGCTGGAAATTGAAACTGAAAATGAGTCAATTTTAAAGGATATTGATACACAGGAAGATTACTTTTGTGAAATAAACAAGACACATCAGACATGGAAGAAATAATCCGGTTCAAACTGAACAACAAGGAAACGGAACTGGTTACAGACCCTAATCAGATTCTCCTCTGGGTACTGAGAAACCGTTTCGGACTTACCGGAACCAAGTACGGCTGCGGAATAGGCTTCTGCGGAGCCTGTACGGTTCTGATCGATAACGAGGCTGCAAGGTCATGTATGCTGCCTGTCAGCGAGGTGGCCGGCAAGAGTGTCGTTACCATCGAGGGCCTTGCAGAGGATGGTAAACTGCATCCTGTCCAGCAGGCGTTTGTTGACCACGATGCCCTGCAATGCGGTTACTGCACCCCAGGAATGATACTGACCGCTGTCGCTTTGCTCAAGAAAAATAATGCACCTACACGGCAGGAGATTATAGATGGCCTCGAAGACAACCTCTGCAGGTGCGGGGCACATACCCGTATCATAGATGCAGTAGGCGATGCAGCCAGAGTAATGAAAGGAGGGAAGTAGCCATGAAAAAATCAGACAGGAAAATAAACAAAACATCCGCTGAAGGATCATCGGGTATGAAAAGAAGGAGCTTCGTGAAAATCCTTGGCGGAGGGATCTTCATTTTCTTTCAGCCCTGGAACGCACTCGACCTTCTTGCTCTGCCTGCTGAACAAGCACGGACCCTTACAAAGGACTATAATGCTTTCCTTCAGATAGCTGAAGACGGCACAGTGAGCTGCTTCACCGGGAAAATTGAGATGGGGCAGGGAATTATAACTTCACTTGCACAGATGATGGCTGATGAGCTGGAGGTCCCACTTGAGAAGGTAAAAATGATAATGGGAGACACTGATCTCTGTCCTTATGATATGGGCACCTGGGGTTCACTGTCGACCAGGAGCTTCGGGCCGAACATGAGGGCTGCCGCAGCGGAAGCCAGGGTTGTTCTTACAGAGATGGCATCAGCCCGTCTGGGCGTTCCTGTTACGCAACTTGAGGTGAAGGAAGGTGTAGTGACTGACATAAAAAATCCTCAGAACAGCGTCACCTATGCGCAACTGGCCAAAGGAAAGAGACTCGAGAAGTACATGGAAGTAAAGCCCCCTGTGAAGGATTTTACCAAATTTACCTACGTGGGCAAACCCCTTAAGCACAGCGATGCTTATGACAAGGTGACCGGAAAGGCAAAATATGCGGGTGATCTTAAGCTTCCGGGAATGTTGTTTGCACGGATATTGAGACCTCCCTCACACGGTGCAAAGCTGGTCTCCGCTGATGTATCAGGGGCGGAAAAGATCGAAGGTGTCAGGGTGGTGCGTGACGGCGATTTCATAGCAGTGGTGAGCGAGAACCGTGACCTGGCTGACCTGGCTATCGTTCAGATAAACGCCGACTATTCATTTGATGAGATGAAGGTCAGCGACAAAACGCTCTTTAATTATATCAACAAAGGCAAGTATAAGACGAATGTCTCCAGGACCGCCGGTGATATTGAAGCTGGCCGTGCACAATGTGAAAAGGTTTTTGAACACGAATATCATGATCCTTATCTTGCACATACCCCCATTGAGACACATACGGCTCTTGCCCGGTTTGAGGGAGACAAGCTTACTGTCTGGGCTTCGACACAGTCGCCTTTCGGCCTGCAGGATGCCATCACAAGAGACCTTGGCATCCCGCGCGAAAATGTACGGGTCATAACCCCGTTCGTCGGAGGGGGCTTTGGAGGGAAGGGTGCTTACCTGCAGGGCATTGAAGCCGCAAAGCTCGCCAGAATGACAGGGAAACCGGTCATGGTAACATGGACGCGTGATGAGGAGTTCTTCTTCGATATGTTTCATTCGGCTGCCGTTGTCAAAGTCAATTCAGGCACTGACAAAAACGGGATGATCACCCTGTGGGATTACCACGTCTACCTTGCCGGTACAAGAGGAGCAGATGTAATCTATGATGTGCCCAACACAAAGGTCACAAGCTACAGCGAGGACAAGTCTGTCTATCCTGTTCATCCTTTTGGCACGGGGCCATGGCGTGCTCCTAACAATAATACCAACACTTTTGCACGTGAGACACAGATAGACATAATGGCTTCGTCTGCTGGTATTGATCCGCTTGAATTCAGGCTCAGGAACCTGAAGGATGAAAAGATGATCGCCTGTCTTAAGTCTGCAGCTGAGAAATTTGGCTATGTCGCCGGGAAAACCCCGTCAGAAAGAGGTATCGGAATAGCCTGCGGGAGCGATGCGGGTACCTGGGTGGCAGAGATTGTCGAAGTGAAGGTGGACAGGAGCACAGGGAAGGTCAGCGTTATCAGGGTGGCCTGCAGCCAGGATATGGGTCTCTGTGTCAATCCGCAGGGCGCACTTATTCAGATGGAAGGCTGCATAACCATGGCGCTTGGATATACATTTTCAGAAGAGCTTAAATTTGAAGGGGGGAATATTTCTGACAGGAATTTCAGCACTTATAATATCCCCAGGTTCTCGTGGGTGCCAAAGATTGATTGCGTAATCCTTGACAGGAAAGACCAGGCACCACAGGGAGGAGGTGAACCTGCCATAATTGCAATAGGAGCCGCTGTAGGTAATGCAATCTTTGACGCTACCGGAGCACGGTTGTTCGCGGTACCATTCACTCCTGAAAGAGTGCTTGCAGCATTGACAAAAACCTAAACAGGCGAGCTAAAAAAGGTGAAATTCACGCTTCCGTAATTCCTGTGCTCTGAAAAATGCGGATCATCCCTGAAATCATAGGCTTTGGGATGTTCAAGGATAAAGAGGCTTGTTTCATTCACAGCGCCTGATCTGAACACCAGACCTGGCAGATCACGAAGCCATGTGATATCATACGGCGGATCGGCAAAAATGATGTCATACTGCTTATGGCATACCTTCAGGAAGTCCCGGACATCTATCCGGTGCACGTGGGCATTGCTTATTCCCAGCTTGTGTACAGTATTGCCGATGAATTCACAATAACGGCGTTCGGTCTCCACGATGTCAATCTCTCCGGTACCCCTTGATGCAAACTCGTAGCTTATGGCTCCGGTCCCGGCAAAGAGGTCGAGAAGAGAGACAGCTGAGAAATCATACCTGTTATTCAGTATGTTAAGCAGACTTTCACGGGCCAGGTCAGTAGTAGGCCGTGCTTTAAAGCCTGACGGGGGATCTATTATCCTGCCTTTGAATGAGCCTCCTATTATTCGCACGATGAAGCGGTGAAAAGGTTAAGCCAGCGGTGCAGGTGAACCTCATTCATGACATAGCTGAAACTTTTCCTTATAAGCGGAGCAGAAAACCTGACATTCTCAGCGAAATTAAGTATTGAGATATGCCCTTCGCTGTAAGGCTCCAGGGTTCCGCTGATATTCAGCGTCTCGTCCTTTGTGACACCTCTTTTTTCAAGAACGCTGAAGATGAAGTAACCGGCATCGGCTTGAACTGCGCAGACAAAGCTGTTACAGAAGACAAGGCTTCTTTTTTCTGCAATGATGACGGTGACAAAGCTCTTTTCGAAATGCACGTGTACGTAACGTTCTTCTGATGAACGGCATGCCGTAAAGACATGCTGAAGGAGAGGTTTTGTATGGTGCCAGGGGGTTATATCACGCCATCTGGAGGTAACTATTTCCATGATATCACTGCCGGGACTGAAGATGACTACTGCACCCGGGAAGGGCAGGGTATTGGAGATGAACAGCGCTTTTTCATCAGCATTATGGTTAAAGCGGAAATAGGACTCTTTCAGGGCCGGGTCATAAACCGGTGCAGGTACAAGAGTGTAAAGTAAAGTCGGCGTTATTATAAAAACTTTCCTGTAACGTTTTTTCAGGAAGTCATCTGAATCAACTATTTCGGATAATGAGAGCCTGATATCGTCTGACTTATTTTCGTGCTGGTAGTGTCTCAGCATGACATATTTTCCACGCAGGAGGTCCAGAAGAGCGATTGAAACTCCTTCTTCCGACAACTCAAGTGTCAGATCATAATTTTCAGTTGCGTTAATATCGAGAGTCTCATCGAGGAGCTCCAGGGGATATGTCTGCGATGGCGTCATCACTTTTTAAGGTTACTGCAATTGTTATCCGGTATCTTCACTTCGCCCTTCATCATGCCTTTTTTGACAGATTGTTGAGTAACTTTGTGCAAATTTAAGAAAAACCAGACTGATATCAGGGGTGTACATCTAAAATGAGAAAGGAGAATATCTATTCACTTCTTGAGAAGAATCTCGGATACATCCCCACACAGGATCAGTCTGACTGCATGCGTCTGCTTGCAGAATTTGTCATTAACAATTCGAATGATGTTATTTTTCTTCTGACGGGATATGCCGGAACAGGAAAGACCAGCATTATTGCCTCACTGGTCAGCACGCTGTCGACGCTGAGGCAAAAGTTTGTTCTGATGGCGCCTACGGGGAGGGCGGCAAAGGTTCTCAGGTCATATACCGGTCACGAAGCCTATACCATACATCGGAAGATCTACCGGCAGAAATCGGCTACTGACGGCGTCGGCAAGTTTGTGCTCGACCGTAACCTTCACAAAGAGACTTATTTTATTGTGGATGAGTCATCCATGATCCCGGATGAGTCATCAGAAGCTTCGGTGTTTGGCAGCGGCAAGCTCCTTGAAGATCTTCTTGAGTACGTATATACAGGCACCAACTGCAAGCTGATACTTGTGGGTGATGTCGCACAGCTGCCGCCTGTCGGATCAGTGGTCAGTCCCGCTCTTGATCAGGAAGTATTGAAGGAGACGGGCTTCGGGCTGGAGAGCTTTGAATTGCGCCAGGTCATCAGACAAAGCGAAGGGTCAGGTATTTTAATGAATGCCACGGCTGTGCGGCAGCAGGTCAACGACGGTGACCTCTCTGTACCGGAGCTGGTCCTGGAAGCCTACAATGATATTGAACGTCTGAATGGCAGCGATATTATTGAAAAACTGAGCGAATCGTATGACAGATGCGGTACCGACGGAGCTATAGTAGTTGTCAACTCAAACCATCTGGCAAACAGGTATAATCAGGGTATCCGTAACAGTATCTTTTACAGGGAGGAGGAGATAAGCACGGGTGACATTGTGATGGTGGTAAAGAACAATTATTACTGGCTGAAGGATGAAGAAGGAGCCTCTTTCATCGCCAACGGGGACATTGCAGAGGTACGCAGGATAAAGGAGTATGAGGAGATGTACGGCATGCGGTTTGCCTCAATGACACTCTGGTTCCGTGATACTGAGCAGGAACTGGAGGCAAAGGTTATGCTTGATACGCTCATGATGGATACTCCGTCTCTCTCACCCGAAAAATCGCGGGAGTTGTACTTTGCCGTTCTGGCTGATCACCCGGGCATTAAATCAAAACGGAAGCAGTTTGAGGCAGCCCGCAACGACCCGTACTACAACGCACTGCAGATCAAATTTGCCTACGCTGTTACTTGCCATAAGTCGCAGGGGGGACAGTGGGGGAGAGTATTTATAGATCAGGGAGGGTTCAGTCGCCAGGAGCCGACAATAGATTA
>Ga0209745_1000131_pt1 | contig 40111 bp, 34 predicted proteins | sample BarGraNGADG00312_FD_184495 | JGI IMG/M metagenome (GOLD analysis project Ga0209745, IMG submission 184495) | Arctic peat soil microbial communities from Barrow, Alaska - Barrow Graham LP Ref core NGADG0004-312 (SPAdes) (version 2) | ecosystem: Environmental > Terrestrial > Soil > Wetlands > Peat... | reverse complement strand
CGAGGAGTCCTTGATGGCCGACCGCGATCGGGCCCGGGCCATCCTGACCCGGCTGCAGCACAGCGGCATCCAGATCTCCATCGACGACTTCGGCACCGGCTACAGCTCGTTGCGCCACCTGCGCGACCTGCCCGTCGATGAGCTCAAGCTCGACCGCTCGTTCATCTTCCCCATGGTCGACGACCCCCGCGCCACCGCACTGGTCGCCTCCGCCATCTCCCTGGCCCACAGCCTCGGCCTGCGCATGGTCGCCGAAGGCGTCGAGACCTCCGTCGCCTACACCGAGCTGACGCGCCTCGGTTGCGACCAGGCGCAGGGCTACTTCATGTCCAGGCCCGTCCCCGCCGCCGAGCTCGAGCACTGGCTCAACGCCCGACACCCCGCCGAGCAGCTCACCAACAGCAAGAGGCTCGCTGTCGAAAACGACTGAAGCTGGCACGCGATCTATCGATCGGCGGGGTGTGGGTGACGGCCGGACAGCGCGTCGTGCGGTCGCACCGACTGCCTGTGAGCCTGGCAAGAAGGCAGCCGTAGTCCGCCGCCTTCGAACTAGCAGAGTGGGACGAGGTCTTAGACCATATGGAGGCCCCGGCCCGCAACCACCCCGCAGCGGGCGATCACTCCATATGGTCTAGGCGTCCTGGTGCGGGGCCGCCCCGCCGGTCGACTCCCTCACCACAAGGTCGAAAGCCGTTTCGACCTCGCGTGGAGCCAGTGCTCCGTCTCGGTCGTCGATGCACTCCAGAAGCATGTCAATTGCCTTCTCGGCGATCTCATGCCTGCCCGGGGCGATCGTCGACAGGCTCGGCAGTGAGTAGCGCGTCTCGTCGATGTCGTCGAACCCGATCACCGCGACGTCTTGTGGGATACGAAGACCCGCCTCCTGTATGACGCGCATGGCACCAAGCGCGAGCGTGTCGTTGAAAGCAAACAACGCGTCGAACTCGACGCTGTCCGCCAAGAACATTCGCATGGCCGCGGCGCCGTCGTGCCGGTGCCAGGTACCCGCGTGCCGCACGAGCCGGTCGTCGTAGGCGATTCCCGCCGCCCCGAGCGCCTCCCGATAGCCGGACAGTCGAAGCCCGGCCGATCCGATGACCTCGCCCTCGTGCGCGCCCAGCGCGACGATGCGCCGCCGGCCGATGGCAATCAGGTGCTCCGTGGCAGCCTTCGCCCCTGCGATGTTGGCCATCGTGACGTGATCAGTCGGCCCATTGAAGATCCGCTCGCCGAGCAGCACTATTGGAGTGCCAATTTCCTCGAGTACTCCGACGTCATTCTGATCGAGGGCGAGAACGCTGTACAGCACGCCGTCGACCATGCGTGAGCGGGGCCCGCGCAACACGGCGAGCTCGCTTTCCCTGTCACCGCCGACCTGCTCGATCAAGACCGCGAGCCCGCGCGTCGAAGCGGCCCGCATCACCGCGTCGGCAAGTTCGGCAAAATATGCATTGCGCAAGTCGGGGATGATCAAGCCAATGACCCCGGACCGACCGGAGCGCAGGCTCCTGGCCGACAAGTTCGGCATATAGTCCAGCTCAGCGATCGCGTCGAGCACTTTCTGGCGAGTCGTCGGGCGAATATACGGATAGTCATTCATCACGTTCGAGACTGTCTTGATCGACACGCCAGCGATGCGCGCGACGTCGCGCATCGTTGCAGACACGGCCTCCCACTCTCTGCCCGCGTTCAGCGAGCGTTCCCGGCGCACGTGCTCGCCCGGCCTACGCTACAACCCATCTAGGCGAGGGACAGCGCCGTCCACGAAACGGGAGGGAGTGTCAGGGAGATGACGCCGTCACCTAGACAAACAGATTCGTTCAACCTGAGTCCGACCCGGTCCTTCTCCGCGAGCGTGTTCTTGGCGTAGACGTATTCGTCGGCGAGCGTCTGAGCGTCCAGCAGTGTCACGTCGCCCAGGGCGAAGAGGTCGATGGTGACTCTCGCCTCCTCGGTCTGGCTTCGATTGACCAAGAAGACAGCTGTCCGTCCGGTTTCGCCGTCATGGGTGGCGACCGCGTCGACCGTGTTCACAGTCCCATACAGAACGGTCTCATGAACGTCTGACGTGAGCGTGACCTCAAGCGTCGACCCGGTGGCGAGCCGGGATGTCAGCGCAAAGGGAAAGAAGGTCGTCTGACGCCACGCGGGACCGCCCGGCTCGGTCATGATCGGCGCGATCACGTTCACGAGCTGAGCCAGCGAGGCGCTGGTGACACGATCAGCGTGCTTGAGCAAGGAGATGAGCAGACTACCGAAGACCACCGCGTCTGCCACGGAATAGGCGTCCTCGAGCAAACGAGGTGCGACCGGCCAGTTACCGATTCCCTCAATCCTGTCCACCTGCTGATAGCGATCGATGTACCAGACGTTCCACTCGTCGAACGAGATGTTGATCGTCTTGCCACTGCCACTGACAGCCTTAACATGGTCCGCAGTTGCGACCACCGATTCAATGAATCTGTCCATGTCGACGGCGGACGCGAGGAAACTCGCGAGATCACCGTTCTTCTCCTCGTAGTACGCGTGGCAGGAGATGTAGTCGACATCCTCGTAGGTGTGGGTCAGGACGACTCGCTCCCATTCACCGAAGGTCGGCATGTGAGCGCTCGAGGATCCACACACGACAAGTTCGAGCGACGGGTCCAGCTGACGCATAGCCTTGGCCGTCTGCGACGCAACCTTCCCGTAGTCGTCCGCCGACAGGTGACCAAGTTGCCACGGCCCATCCATCTCGTTTCCAAGACACCACATCTTGACGCCAAATGCGTCCCGCTTGCCATTGGTCACCCGAAGATCGGACAATGCCGTGCCCGAAGGAATATTGCTGTATTCAAGGAGGTCGAGCGCCGCCTGAACGCCGCGGGTGCCGAGGTTCACGGCGAGCATGAGCTCACTGCCCACCTTGTTCAGCCACGACGAGAATTCATGGAGCCCGACTTCGTTGGTCTCGGTCGAGTGCCAGGCAAGATCGAGCCGCCGGGGCCTGGTGCCCCGCGGGCCAACGCTGTCCTCCCACCGGAATCCAGAGACGAAGTTCCCGCCCGGGTATCGGATCGTCGATACCCCCATCTCCTTCACCAGCTCGATGACGTCCTCACGAAACCCCTCGGGATCGGCGCTCACATGCCCGGGTTCGTAGAGACCGTCATAGACACATCGGCCAAGATGTTCGACAAACGCACCGAACAAACGTCTATCAATAGGCCCGACACTGAAGTTGGGATCGATGGTGAGACGTGCTGCAACCATGTTTCGCTTTCGTGTGAGAAGATGAGGACGTCGCGTTCTGGCGGGCCCAGCCTATTTCAGACTACCCAGCGAGAGGCCACCTTGCCAGTACTTCTGCAAGGAAACGAACGCAACGATCAACGGAATGATGGACACCAGAGACCCAATGATAATAAGGCTCCAGAGCGAATGGCCGCCACCATTGTTCGAGCTCGCCAGCTGCGACCACAGGCCAATTCCCACGGTAATCGGGTAGAGCTTGGATGTCGAAAGCATCGCAAGCGGTAGGAAATAGTTGTTCCACGTCGCCACGATCGAAAGGAGCAGTACCGTGACGATGGCTGGCCGCATGAGCGGAACGGCCACCTGCAGAAAGACGCGAAATTCGCCGGCGCCGTCGATCCGCGCCGCATCCAACAGCTCATCCGGAACCGCTTCGGCCGCATAGACTCGCATGAGATAAACACCAAACGGACTGAGCAGGGACGGAAGGATGACGGCCCAGATCGTATCCGTCAGACCCAAGTTCGACGCCAGCACGAAGGTCGGGATGACCAGGGCGGTCAACGGAACCATGACGGAGCCAAGCAGAATCGCGAACGAGATGTCTCGGCCCCTGAATCGGAACTTAGCAAACCCATAACCAGCAGTCACGGAGAGAACCGTCGCCCCGATCCCGCCGGCCAGCGCATACAGAGCCGAGTTCCCCAGCCATCGAAGATACTCACCATCATTGTAGGTGAAGAGGTCCTTCAGGTTGGCGAGCAAATTGAAGTTCTTGTCGAACCACAGCGCGCCCCCTGAGCCCGAGAACAAGCCCTGAGCGTCCTTGGTGCTCGCGACGACGAGCCACCAGATCGGCACGAGGATGTACAGCACGAGCGCGAACAAGAAGAGGTGCGCAACCGTGTTGCGACGATTCCTGGGTCGTCGCTCGAGTTGGCTGACGGTCTGAGTGAGCGTGCTCATGAGATCAGGCCCCCGCGCTTTCGGGTGAAGAACATGAAGACGTACACCGCGACGAAGACCACGAATCCCAGCGCGAACGAGATGGCGGAAGCGTAGTTGAACTGGGCGTAGGAGAAAGCCAGGTTGAACGCATAGATGTTGGGCGTGAACGATGGTGTGATCGTCCCGTTCGCGATGGGCCCGAGGACCTGAGGTTCCGTGAAGAACTGGAGGGTCCCGATCAAGGCAAAGACCAGTATGAGGACGAGCGCCGACGACACCATGGGGACCTTGATCCGGAGCGCCACCTGACGCGCGTTCGCGCCGTCAATCCTCGCAGCCTCGTAAATGGATGGCTCAATCCCCTGCAGGGCAGCGAAGATAATGATCATGTAGTACCCGGCCCACTGCCACGTGACGACGTTCAGCAACCCGTAGAAGATATTGCCCTGACTGAGCAGGAATGGAGCCTTCGCATTGAACAACGAGAAGATGCTCTCGAGCGGGCCAAAACTCGGGCTATAGAGGAATCCCCACATGAGTGCACCGATGACCGCCGGGATGGCATACGGCAAGAAGATCATGAGCCGGGAGAACTTGGCCATGCGAGTGGTGAGACTGTCCAGGACCAGGGCCGCCGCCAGAGACACCGCCATCTGAATGGGTATCAGCACGACAGAGAAACGAAGGACGAACCACACGCCACTCAGGAAGGACGGGTCCGTGAAAGCCTTGACATAGTTACCGATCCCACTGAACGCTGTTCCCGTCGCCAGCCCCTTGGAGAAGAGACTGAGGTAGAAAGCGTACGCGAGCGGCGTGATCAGGAAGATCACGAAGACGAGCCCGAACGGTGCAATGAAGAGCCAGCCCACCAATGATCTTCGACCGTTCATGCCACGAGATCTCTGCCGCCCGGACCCGCCCGGGGAGAACACACTCTGCGGTGGCTTGCTGGTCGCCGCCAACTCTGCTCTTGCCATTCACCTTCCCCACTCTCGTGCTGCGAAGACCAGGGCGCTCGCGCCGCCCGCGGGTCCAAACGTCTCTTGACCCTGGGGACGCGAGCGTACCAGCACCACTTCACTGCCTTCCGGATCGCTTACTTGACGGTGAAGCCTTGACTCTTCGCGTACGTCACGATCGTCTTCTGCAAGTCTGTCGCGGCCTGTTCACCAGTCGTGGTGCCGGCATTGATCTTCACGACCTCCGCTTGGAGCTGCGCGTAGTAGTACACGGAGAAGGGACTGTAGTTGAATCCCTTGTAGCTGTCCTCAGCCGGGATATAGACGTCTTTGTTTGCCGTCTGCCCGTTGAAGAACTCGACCTGGTTGTTGACAAACGCGTCAGATTTCAGCACACCCTGATTCAGCGGGAAGATAGTTTGCGTCTTCCAACCGTCGGTCAACGAGGCGTCGTCTGCATAAAGCCCCTTGGCCACCTCAGCGGCGAGCTTCACATCCTTTGCCTGACTCGTGACCGCGAAGGCTGAACCTCCCCAGTTGACGGCTGGGTTGCTCGGATCCCACTGGGGCAGCGGAGCGACCGCGAACAATCCCTTCTCCGAGCCCTTGCCCACGCCAGCGCCGCTAAGATAGCCAGGAGCCCAGGCCGCAGACACGTACGTCGCATACTTTCCACCGACGACACCGGAGATGTAGTCCGTGGTGAATTGGTCCGCGGTGCCGACAAGACCCTTCTTCACGAGGTCCGCCCAGTAGTTGAGAACGTCCTTGGTCGCTTGGTCGTCCAGTTTGATGGTGATGTTCTTGGGGTCAGTGAGATCGTACTTGAACGGAACTGCCCCCTTTTGCGCCATGAGCGCAGTCAACGCGGCCGGCACGTTGCTGCCCAAGTCTCCGAAGAGCGGGCCTCCCGCGGCCTTGACCTTCTGCGCGGCGGCTTCATACTGCGCCCAGGTGGTGGGGGGGCTCGTGATGCCGTACTTCGCGAAGATGTCCGTGCGATAAATCATCGCCATCGGACCCCCGTCGACAGGAATGGCGTAGACGGCGTCGCCCTGCGACACGTCCTTCCATGCGCCCGGGCTGAAGTTCTTCTTCACATCGTTCGCGCCGTACTTGCTGACGTCAACGAGTGCCTTCTGGATCTCGAAGCCGGTCAACTGGTCAGCTTCTAGCATGATGACGTCCGGAGCCCCCTTGCCGGCCGAGATCGAGGTTTGGAACTTCGCGTACTCGGGTGCACCCTGGCCAGCAACCGTCCAGCACACCTGCACGTCTTTGTGGCCGTTGTTGAAGTTGTCGACGACGGCCGCCATGTTCGGGTACCACGCCCAGACCGAAACCACCGGTGCGGACTTGTTCACGATTTTGTTCGTACAATTCGTGGCACTCGAGCTGGTCTTGCTCTTGTCTGAGCTGCCACTGCATGCGGCCAGCCCGACAACCATGGCCGCGGCGGCAATCGCCGCAAAGACGGCCTTTTGTTTCCTCACTGTGTTTCCCTTCGAGTTCGCTACTTGGACGTCAATGTCAGCAACTGGTGCGCGCGACGGCTACGAGGATCATTGTTCGCATATGAGGATGGATCACGAAGTGCCTGGACCGAGTGCTCCTCGACTCAGGTCTGGTTCGGTGTGCGCCACGCCGGCAGTACGAGAACTCTCTGGTGCGAGGTCTCTACAACGTTGTAGAACGCTTCATCCACTAGTTTGCACAAGGACCGTGACGCTGTCAACCCCTTCGGAACTTCTGATCGGTCCTGATGCGGCCCCGCGCGGACGTGCACTCGCTGATGTCGAGATACTGACCTCTCCGACAGATCCGTTCTAGCCTTGAGGCAACCAACCGTTTGATCAAGGGGTTGATTGACTAGTGGGTGCACGTCCGGACGGCGACGACAGGCTCGATCGGGCCTTCATGGCGCTTGCCGACCCGGTCCGACGGCAGATGATCGCCCGCCTCAGCCAGGGCTCGGCGTCCGTCAACGAGCTCGCCGAGCCGTTCGAGATCACCAAGCAGGCGATCTCGAAGCACATCCAGGTGCTCGAGCAAGCGGGACTCGTCACACGAACGCGGGACGCTCAGCGCCGGCCCGTACACCTTGACCCTCAGACGCTCGAATCGCTCACCGCCTGGATCGACACGTACCGGCTGATCCATGAACACCAGTTCCGGCGTCTCGACAACCGGCTCGAGACCATAACTGAGCACACCTTGGGAAAGGAGGAGAGATAAGCACAAGATCGAGACCTGAGACCGAACGAGACCCCGACCCATGACCTGGAGATCGCTCCACGCTTCGGACCATGGCCACGCTCACCCCGCTGGCGAGCCCCGGGCAGCCCCGGTTGGATCACCGCTCTGGTGCCCGCGGCCCCGCCCCGGCCTCATGGGCGCACAGCGGCCAGCACCTGGCCTGAGCCTGGATTGGTAAAGACTTCATTGCTGCACAGCAGGAACTCTCGGAGTGCGGGGCTCTTCGTAGTTGTCCAGATCAGAGCGAGCACCGCGGGCGTTTCGATGTCGTCGATGACGAGAGCATTCAGCCGACCGGCGTAGCGGGCGGCCATGGACTCGCTGAGGATGGCAACGCCAAGCCCGCGGATGGCGAGATCTGCGACCGTGTCGGGAGCACTAGCTTGCAGTGCGACGTTCGGCTGCACGCCCTTGGCCGCGCAGCCCCGGTCGAACACGGCCCGGATCCCTGTCCCGGCAGGCAGGCACACAATCGGGTACGCGGTGATGTCCGCCAGCGTTGCCCGGCGTCTCTTGGCCAGCGGGTGGCCGACCGGCACGGCCGCGACGAGTCGTTCGCGGACGATCGGCAAGGCCTCCAGCCCGGCCGGCAGCGTGCCGGCCGTTCCGACGAGAGCCAGGTCTGTTGCGCCCGAGCGCACGCCTTCTATGAGCTGGTCGGAGCTGTCCTCCACCAGGACGATCTCGACGCCGGGGTGGGCGAGGTGGAACGCGGCAAAGGCATCGAACAGCGACTTGACGGTGCACGCGGTGACCATGCCGACCACGAGCCGCCCACGGTTCAGTCCGGTCACGTCATCCACCGCGCGCCTCACGGCGTTCGCAGACGCAAGGACGGCACGGGCGTGCCCGAGAGCAGCCGCTCCGGCGGGTGTCAAGGTGGCCGTGCGGCCCGACCGGTCGATGAGCACTGCGCCGAGATCGTGCTCAAGCTGCCTGATCTTAACTGTCTGGCTCAGATGGTCAGAGCAGCGGCTTGAGGATCCAGGAGTCACGCACGTTCCAAGTATTGGTCATCCGATTATCTTGGCGACGTCGTGCAACGGGTGTAGGTTCGCCTTACCGGCTCTCGACCAAGCGAAGTTGGCTTCGTCTTAGGTCGGTGCCAGGGAGAACGTTCGCTGAGCTGTGGCCGTGGTGACGACGACGAAGCCGTTGGGGGTTCTCGGTCGCCCAGCTTACGGCGCACTTCCTTGGCTGACTCGATTGGATCCGGTTTCCTCATCGACAGATCGAGGTCACCGGGCGAATCGTGGTTCTGCCAGCGGGGTCGTTCGTCGACGACGACGGACGTGTCACAGGACTCCGCGAAGGCTTTCAGCAGCCAGAGACTCCAGTCGTGGATGCATCACTCCACGAGAAAAGCACGAACGCAAAGGGGGCGTCATGAGCACGCAGACGGAACAGCGGTACGTCGTCCACGTGGACATCAAGGCCACTGCGCTCGACGCATCCGGTGCGGTCGAGAACGCGCTGAAACAGCTGCTGCTCGGGGATCGTGACGATTTCGCCTTCAGGGTGGAAGAGGTCGGAGACGGCGCGCAATCGGCCGCCCTTCCCACTCAGCGCCTTAGCTCCGTTGTGGCCCTCCTCGATCGTGCTCAGCGTGACAACAGCCGCAAGCAGCACCACAGGTATCCCAACGAGTTCTTGGGCTAGGCCCCGGGCCAGCCTGCCGCCAAGGACTCTGCTGCAACACCTGCTCGTGAAGTACGACTGCCCGCCGGACACACAGGCCAGGACCATCGCGCTTGTCCGGTGGAACGTGGGATCCGTCGGGCCGCGCGCGGATGCGCAAGCCGGGACACGGAACGCTTCGGGAACGCTGCCAAGGGGGACATACATGACGATGCTCAGAGAGCTGCTTTCAGTCGAGGAGTCCAGCAAACTCACGGAACTCGCATACTCGGAGCCTTTCCCGTGGCAGTCGGCGGTCGACCGACGCCAAGAGGGTCGCACTCCGACCGAGCGCATGCGCCCGACAAGCCCGGCAAGCGCGCTCGCGGCAGCGGTCAGTCATCGGCTAGCGGCGGACGCACACCACGTCGACAGGCGAACACGACGCTTCGCCAAGATCGAGTCCTGGATCATCTCGAAAGAGAGCACCCTGCGGTGTCGTATCTGGGATTGCCCCGAAGCCGACATCCAGCTTCGACTCCTGAGCGCCGAGAGAGCCGCTCGCCGGAGGGGTCAGCTCGCTGAAAGTGCGCGGCTTGCCCAATTCTACCGGCGTGCAGGCGGGCGGATGTCCGCAGGTTTGGTGTCGTAGGGGACAGGTCTGGTGTCGTGGGAGACAGGTTCTAGCAGGCGTTCGGCGTCACCACCCCGGGTCTGGCACGTCACTTTCGAGTGTCGGCAGGCGCCCGAGGTGCGCGTCCTTGGAACCGCCGGACGCGCTTGAGGTCATCGCACACCGCGCCAGAGCTCGGTGTTGTGATCTCCAGCAGCGGCACGAATCCCGCGGCCGGCGAGTCGGGCCAGCTCGACCGCGATGGCTATCACCGAGCCGAAGACGCCAACGACCAGAACGACCCGGGTCAGCGCCGTCCAGTTGAACGTGTATGCCGAGAAGTCGAACGGGAAGACCCGCAAGGTTTGGAGTGCCACTGCCAGCCCGATCGCAGAAACGCCGATCTGACAGACCGATTCGAACAAGGCCGGATCGAACCACAGGTAGACCGCGTTGACCGCAGCATTGGCGAGCAAGGACATGTTGACCAGCCAAAGGACGTCGATGAAGCCCCCGGTGAGGAACGGCAGCTCCCGCCAACCGGGTCGGACGTTGACGACGACCAGCAAGATGGCGTTGACCACGACCCCTATGGCATAGCCGACCTTCCGGGCCGGCGCCGATGCGTTGTCCGGGGGGTGCGATGTCATCACGTCTCCTCGATGTACTTTCCGGGTGCTGGGCCGACGCGAGACAGCACTTGGTCGCGTCCTTCACGCACCACGCTCGCGGCCGCGGATATGACCCTGGCAGTGCCAAAGGTCCCGAGGTCACAAACCGTGCTTCCAACGATCTCAACGGCGGCACGGAGCTGACCTGCCCGGGAAGCCGAGCTCGCCGGAGGCTATCGGCATGGATCTGCAGGAGGCGTCGCAATCGTGACCACGAACGTCCAGGTGTTCGACGAGGTTGCCGGCGTCTACGCCGCCGTCCTCCCCTTCTTCGCGGAGCTGGGGCGCCAGGTCGTGGAAGTGGTGAGACCCGGCCTCGGCTCGCGGCTGCTCGATCTCGGCGCCGGACGCGGAGCGATCACCGGGCCCGCGCTGGCCCGTGGAGCCAACGTGACCGCGATCGACGCGGCACCCGGCATGGTCGCCCGCCTGGCCGCCGACCACCCCGATGCGAACGTGATGCTGATGGACGCCCATCATCTCGACTTCCGCGACGCGTCCTTCGACGTCCCCGTGGCCGCGTGGCCATCGCCCTCGCCGGCGGCAACGAGCGGACCGAACCCGCCGAACCGGACCCGGTCCCAGGCCTCTATGCGGAGTTCGCCCAGTACCTGCCCCCGGGCGGCTCGATGGGGATCCAGCTCGACGTCGCCGACCTGCTCACTCGAGCTGGCTTCATCGACGTCACTCACACCAGCACCGAGGTATGTCTCGAGGTTCCCGACGCGCAGACCTACTGGGACTGGACCCTCACCCACGGCTCACGAGCCTTCGTCGACGACCTGCCATCGGATCGCCGGGCCGAGTTCCACGACCGCATGCTCACCCAGCTGAGCAGCCAGAAGGTCATCACCCTTCAACGCGCCGCAGCCCTCTGGACCGCACGGCTTCCGCTCTGAGGCTCTCGGCGCGTCAGCAAGACCGTAGAAGCCCGGCTCGGCCCTGAGCTCGTCACCCGCCAACGAACGCACCGGGAGCTCCGGCTCGTGACCAACTGCTCAGGTGCTGGCGCGACGTGGCCAACGCCGGAGGGTATTCGGGCGACGGTCACGCTCCGGCGCGCTTCACGCACTGGGCGCGCCACTGCGGCGCATCGAAAGACTCGGCCCAGTACGCCGTCTTCTAGCGGTCTTCCCCTTGCGCAGCTCGAAGATGAACACGGTCTGGTGTCTCCCCCGACCACCTTCTCGCCGGACTGCGGCCAGTCCATCACGACTCGTGCACCCGACATCGTCGACGGGTAGCTCAGCGCCCGTCAGTCCCGGTAGGAACGCTCCGCCTCGGGCGCACCGACGTGGGTCTCGAGCCACTGGACCAGAGGCGCCGAGGCGCGTAGCACCGCGATGACCTTGTCCTTCGCCTCGGGGGTAGCCAGCCATGGCTCGACCGGCCACTCCTTCCAGGTGACCAGGCCCTTCATCCGCAGCAACTCGATCCGAGGGTGGTCTTTCGGATAGCCTCGCGGCGCCGCCGTGAGGGTGCCCGCTGCAGCGATGGTCAATCCGGCCGAACGGACGTCATCCACGATCTTCGCGAGGGCTTCGCCGGGCAGGTCAAGGGCAACCGCGCGGCGGTACCGGGCCAGCTGATCGGTCGCAAAGGAGTAGGTGCCGCAGCCTACGGCGAGCCCCTCGGCGGAGAGCTGCACATAGCCATGGCCGAGCATGGCCCCGACATTGGTCTTGTACGGGGTCTTGTCGTTGCTGAACCTGATGTCACGGTTGGGCCGGAACATCTTCGCCGCACCGAACTCGTCGGCGAGTTCGGCCAGCAGGGCCTGCATGGGTCCGCGCACCTGTTCCTCGTAGACGTTCTTGTGCGCTTGCCAGTAGCCCTTGGAGTTGTCGACCTCCAGGCCGTCGTAGAAATCAAGAACCGCGTCGGTCCAGCCGTGGAACGTCATCCTGGTCCCTTCCACATCGACTCGGCGCCGGGGCACGTCGCGCCAGAGCCGAGTGGGACATCAGGGTCGGGATTCTTCACGAGCCGAGAGCCGTCCGGCTCATCCATTGTCGAGCGCCGGTGATCCATGCTCTAGCCGACCGGTCCACTTTCGAAGACAGGCCTGGTCGCGATGACGACGGTGGCGCTCAGCTCGTCGGAGCCGACCACCCGCGGTACCAGCCCGCTGCGGGCGACGATCTCGACGAGCCGGGACGCCTGGCGCTCGCTCGTCTCGACCAGCAGAGAGCCGCCCGGCGCCAGCCAGAGCGGCGCCGGGGCGATCACCCTGCGCAGGACGTCTAGCCCGTCCACGCCACCGTCGAGCGCCAACCGCGGCTCGTGTATGCGGGCCTCCGGAGGCATCAGCCCGACCGCCTCGGTGGGCACATAGGGCGCGTTGGCGACCAGGACGTCAACCCGTCCCCGCAGCGAAATGGGCAGCGGCTCGTAGAGGTCACCCTCGTACACCTGACCGTCGGCGGCCGCCACGTTGCGGCGAGCGCACCGCACCGCGGCGGGATCGAGGTCGACGACGTGCAGCTCGACCAAGTCCAGGGCTGTGATCAGCGCGGCACCCACCGCGCCCGAACCACAGCACAGGTCGACGACGACAGCTCGGCCCTGGCCAGCGGTGCTGCCGGCTTGGCGGGCGAGGGCGGCGGCCTGATGGACGAGGAACTCGGTGCGACGGCGGGGTACGAAGACTCCAGGGTCCACGGCAATCCGCAGACCGCAGAACTCCGCCCAGCCGAGGACCTGTTCGAGGGGCAAGCCGGCAACTCGCTGGTCGACCATGGCGGCAAGGTCGGCCGGTGTCTGTGCCGCGGAGATGAGCAACCGCGCCTCCTCTTCGGCGAAGACACAGCCGGCGGCCCGAAGCCGGGTGACGACGACGGATCGAGAGCGAGGTGACGGGGAAGCCGACATGGAGGACTTTCGAGATTCCGATGAGCACTGGTGGGACACGGCGGGCCGCGCGCCCGCCCTCCGCCACGATCCTAGAGTCGCTCGCTCACGCGCTCGGCGACACGATGATCTTCAGACCGACTCGATCACCAGCCGCCCGGAACGCCTCGCCCACCTGCTCCAGCGGAAAGGTGTGCGAGACGACAGATGCCATGTCGACGAGACCGGAGTCCACCAGCCGATTCGTCCGGGGGTACATCTCCTTCATCCGCCGCGAAAGCTTCAGGGTCAACCCCTTCCGGCGGGCTACCGAGGCGGGAAACGTGGTGCTGTCCTGCCCCGGGATTCCAGCCAGGATGACCCGCCCGCCGGGCCTCGCGGCCTCGATCGCGAGACCCACGCCGGTATCGGTCCCGGCCGCCTCGAACACGACGTCCACGCCCCGTCCGTCCGTCGCCTCCGCCAAGGCGGTGTGCACGTTGTCAGCGGCCGCGTCGAGGACAACCTGAGCGCCCATCGCTGCAGCAGCGTCCCGTCGGTGTCCCAGCGGCTCGACGGCGACGACCTGACTGGCGCCTCCGGCTCGAGCGAGCTGAACCAGACACAGCCCGATGGGCCCGCAACCGATGACGCCCCCCCGACCCGCGGCTTGCCCAGGTCATGGGCGTGCAGCGCCACTCCGAGCGGTTCCAGCATCGCCGCGTCGGCATAGCTCAGACTGTCGGGCACCGGGCGCAAGAGCTCCGTTGGCCAGGCGAGGTACTCGCGTAGACCGCCGTCGTTGGCGCCGTGCCCGGCAAAGCGGACCGAAGGGCAGAGGTTGCGTTTGCCCTCCAGGCACGGCTCGCACGCCCCGCACGGGAGCGCAGGATCGACGGCTACCCGACGCCCGTCGTCCGGCCCGCCTTCGACTATCCCGGCAGATTCGTGCCCCAGCACCAGAGGATGCGAAAGCTGGGCATCACCGATGCCGCCCTCCGTGAACCAGTGCAGGTCGGAGCCGCAAAGACCGACAGCCGTCACGCGAACGAGGCTCTCGCCCGCGCCCGCGGACGGCCGAGCCTCGTCGGCCACCCGAACGTCTCCGACACCGGCAGCCGGGCCACCTTCACCGGCGGCTCACCGCCGTCAGGCTCTCCGCTGCCATGCCTGCTCCGCGGGTCGCCGCATCACCGTTGCCGTCCCCATAGTCCTGGGAGCTCGACGGTACATCGCTCCCCGCCGGGTCTCGCCGAGGCAAGCCACTATCCACCGATGTAGGACATCTCGATCTTCTGACCGGCCAGCGGGTGCCCGGGGGTGAACGCGGCTCGTGCCTCCGAGTACCGGTCGGTCCGGACCCGCCAGATCCGTGCGATCACCGCAGCAAGCTCGTCGTCAGAGCACCCGCCCCGGATCAATGCTCGCAGGTCGTGACCGCCGGTGGCGAACAGGCACGTGAACAGCTTCCCGTCCGTCGAGATCCGCACCCGGGTGCACGAGTGGCAGAAAGCCCCGGTCACCGCAGAGATCACGCCGATCTCGCCCCCGCCGTCGACGTAGCGCCACCGAACCGCCGTCTCGCCTGGGTAGCTCGGGGCGATCTCCTGCACGGGCAGCTCGGCGTGGATCCGCGCGATGACCTCGGCCGAGGGGACGACCTGACCCATCTGCCACCCGTTCGTGGTTCCGACGTCCATGTACTCGATGAACCGCACGACGACCGACGAGCCCTTGAAGTGGCGCGCCATCGCCACGACGTCCTGATCGTTGTGCCCGCGTTTGACGACCATGTTGACCTTGACGGGTTCCAGGCCTATCCGCTGAGCGACCTGGACGCCGCGCAAAACTCTCGACACCGGGAACTTCACGTCGTTCATCGCCATGAACGTCGCGTCGTCGAGGGAGTCGAGCGAGACCGTCACCCGACGCAGACCCGCCGCGCGCAGCGTCGGCGCCTGCTTCGCGAGCAACGAGCCGTTCGTCGTCAGGGCTATGTCGACGCGGTCGCCCTGGGGTGTCCTCAGAGCGCTCAAGGCTCCAACAAGCAGGTGGAGGTCCCTGCGCAGGAGCGGTTCTCCGCCGGTCAGACGGATCTTCTGCACGCCGTGCGCCACCGCGAGTCTGGCCACCCGGGTGATCTCCTCGAAGGTGAGCAGCTCGGCTCTGGGCAAGAAAGCATGGTCACGGCCGAACACCTCCTTCGGCATGCAGTACACGCACCGGAAGTTGCACCGGTCCGTGACCGAGATCCGCAGGTCACTCATCGGGCGGCCCCGCGGGTCGTTGAGCGTCACCACGAATCAGCCTCGGTGACCATGACGGCAACCTGCTCACCGGCACGCACCTGCAAGACGTCCTCGGGCACCACGACCAGCGCATTTGATCGGGCCAGCGCGCCCACGAGATGCGACCCCGGGCCACCGACCGGGCGGACGACGCGTTCTTCCCCCACCGTCGCGAGGTGGACGCGTACGAACTGGCGCCGGCCGGACGGTGAGCGCAGGGGTTCGAGCAGCCGCGCGGCCACGGCGGGGCGCGTGACGTCCTGATACCCGAGCATGCGACGCAGTACAGGACGCACGAAGACGTGGAACGACACGTAGGCGCTGACGGGGTTGCCCGGCAACGTGATGATGGGCGTGCGGTCCGGGCCGAGCAGGCCCCGTCCCTGGGGCTTGCCCGGCTGCATCGCGACCCGTTCGAAGATCACCGTGCCAAGACCTCCCAGCGCGGCTTTGACCACGTCGTACGCACCGACACTGATGCCACCGCTCGTGATCACGAGGTCGGCACCCGGCAGAGCCTCAGACAGCGCACCCAGGAGCGCATCCGGGTCATCGTGGACGGTCGCGAGCCGCCGGACCGTGCCACCAGCCTGCCGCACCGCGGCTGCGAGCATGAGGCCGTTCGAGTCGTAGATCTGAGCGGGCCCGAGGTCCTCCCCCGGTGGCACGAGCTCGGAACCCGTGGAAAGAACCAGCACGTGCGGTCGCCGGTGCACCCGCACTGCGCCCAGACCGACGGAAGCGATCAGCCCGATTCCCGCTGGGTCCACCGTGGTGCCGCGTCGGAGCACGACCTCGCCTCGAGTGACGTCTTCGGCTCGCGCCCGAATGTTGGCCCACAGATCAGGCTGGCGCGTGATATGGACTTCCTCCAAGCCACCGTCCGTGCACTCCACCGGGACGACGGCGTCCGCGCCCACGGGCACGGGCGCCCCGGTCATCACACGCACCGCCGCACCGGGTGCGGCCGGTGGGGGGACCGCGCCGGCGCCGCCATCACCCACCACGGCCATGACCACCGGGCTCTGCGCCGTCGCACCCGCAAGGTCCCGCGAGCGCACCGCATACCCGTCCATCGCGGAGTTGTCGAAGATTGGGAGGTCGACGCGGGAGACCACATCCTCGGCCAGAACTGCGCCGAGCGCATCAAGGAAGTCCATGGTGACGGTCTGGAGCGGTTCGACACCGACCAGGAGGTCGGACAGGTGGCGGTCAACGCTCTTCACGTCACTCCCACCGGTTCGCGGCGCGGCTCGCGCCCGTGCTGAGGTCCTCCGGGCGAGACTAACCGAGTCCCGCGCCGAACCGACGTCACGATCGCACCCGTGCACGTCCACGCCACCTGAGGTACTGCAAGACCGTTCGACCATTCCGGCCACAGAGCGGGGGTGAACCAACTCCTCGCCATCCCGTTCACGGTGAGAGGATCAGAACAGGCCCGCCGCGCCCGACCGACAGCCGCTCAAGTCCCTCGATCCGGCGCTGCCGATCCAGGATCAGCTGAGCGAAGCCAACCCGCGGACGCTGCACAACGTCGACGCCGTGGTCGGACTCGTCCTCGCCGAACCCGAACGCCCAGACGAGCTGATCCGGTGCATCCTCGCGGACGACGACGAACTCGTACGCATGCGGGCCAGTGACGCACTCGAGAAGATCGGTTGCACCCGGCCCGTGCTCCTCCAGCCCCACGTGTCGCTGCTCTCGGGTGACATGTCCAGGATCGACCAGCCGTCCCTGCAGTGGCACGTCGCGCAGATCCTCAGCCAGGTCCGGCTCACTCCCCGACAACGCAGCCAAGCCGTACGACTCCTGACCGAGAACCTTCCGGAGTCCACCCACTGGATCGTGCTCAACTGCAGTCTCGAAACCCTGGCCGTACTTGCCAGACAGGACCCCGCCGTCGTCGACACCCTTCTGGGCCAACTGCGACGTCACGACGACAGCAGCTTCAAGTCGCTCGCCAACCGGGCCCGCAAGCTGCGCAGCGAGTTCGGACCGGAAATCCCGACGGGCGCGCCATTGTTCCGGTTCCTGATCACCCTCACCGTGGGAGCCGCGAGCTTCTGCGCACTCGGCTTCGCCATCACGGCGATGATTCCCAACGCTGACGCGGCCGCGCCGATCGTCAACGCGACCATCCTTCCGCTGCTCTTCCTGTCGGGAGTATTCATCCCGATCGGTGACAACGCACCGGCGTGGATAACGTGGACCGCACGCATCTTCCCGGTCAAGCACTTCGCCGACGGCATACAGGCCGGATTCCTCGGTACCACGTTCCACTGGAGCGACGTGCTCATCGTCGGTGTCTGGGGGCTCGGCGCCTTGCTCTTCGCGCTGCGGTTCTTCAGGTGGGAACCACGCACCTGACCCAGGCTTCCCAAGAAATCACTCCCGGCCGCAACCGCCCTCTGGGGCAGCTTGCTCGCCCATATCGGCGGGCAGCCATTCGCCGCACGTAGCCCGGCGGAAGTCCGAAGCCAGCGCCCGACCACTACCAATGCGTGGGGCGGTTGAGCGACGACGGCAACTTCGTTGCAGCGTCCCCCTTCGCCGCATCCAGTTGAGACTGGATGAGAAAGATGCTCTCGGTGAGATCGGCGCCGGCGAGGTCGGCGTCTCTGAAGTCGGCGCCGAGAAGGTCCGCCATCCTCAGGTCTGCGCCGCTGAGGTCAGCTCCGATGAGGTGGGCCCCTCTCAAGTTGGCGCCTGTCAGGTCAGCGCGCTTGAGTCTGACCCCGATGAGGTCGGCTCCTCGATGGTCCCTCTTCTCGCGGGGGACTTCGGCTCGCACGAGCTCACTTGTGCGCAGCAGCAAGGCACTGACGTCTCGCCGATGTGCCGCCACGTCCAGCTCGAGCAGCACATCGGGGCTGCTGTGAGTGAGACGTTCAGTCTCCCCGAGCGCGAGGCTGAGCTCATCGTGGAACGCGCGGGCCGGTGGCAGCGTGAGCGCTTCGGTCAGATACCACAGCAGCTCATGAAGGTCCCGCACGATCGGGAAGGCCGCGAACATCGGCGTCGCGGTTCGCGGGTCCCGCCGCCAGTCCAGTCCACCGAACGTGACCTGGGAGACCTTCTGCCCCGCGCCGAAGCAGTCGTAAACGGTGCAACCCCGAAAGCCCCGCTGCCTGAGCCACGTATGGATGGCGCAACGGGAGTCCGGTCGCAAATTCGGACAAGTCTGCCCCGCGGGTTTGTTGATTGCGAAGTCAGCCGAGGCTGAGAAGGCCAGCGCGACACAGCACAGTGCAAAGCAGTTCTCGCAGTCAGCTCGCAGACTGAGGCGATCTCCTGCACGGACAGGCTCTGCAGGTCCGGGGTTCTCAGACAACGAGCGCGGCCTCCTACCCAGCAGCCGTGCTGGTCGCGGCCGACAACGAATGGCTGTGAACACACAACTTCCACGACGCACCCTAGCCTCAGTACCGAACGGCCCCGAGGTTCCCACCGAGGTCTTCGGCTGAATGCTCGGCGCCTCCCTCATTTGACCCGCCCTGACGTGCGGATGCACAATTAGGACAAGGGGGACGAAGAGAACGAAGTGACTGATTTCTCTAGGGGAGCTCGTAGATGTTGACCAACACCGACGTTGTGGGCCTAGAGGATCAGCCGCGCTTTCAGCTACCGAAGAGCCCGACCGGGATCGATGGCTTCGACGAGATCACCGGTGGTGGGCTCCCCGTGGGACGACCCACTCTGCTGTGCGGTCCGGCCGGTTCCGGCAAGAGCCTGTTCGCGCTGCAGTTCCTGGTCAACGGCGCCACCCGCTTCGGCGAGCCGGGAGTGTTCCTGACCTTCGAGGAGAACCGGGCCGACCTGGTGGCCAACACCGGTTCGCTCGGCCTCGACCTCGACGGACTGGAACGGGACAACCGACTGCTGATCGACGTGGTGACCCTGGAGCCCGAGAGCATCGTCGAGACGGGCGACTTCGACCTCGAGGCGCTGATGGTCCGGTTGGCCTGGGCGGTAGAGAAGATCGGTGCGAAACGGGTTGCCATCGACAGCGTGGAGGCATTGTTCGTTGCGTTCAGCAGCAAACCGGCCCTGATCCGGTCCGAGTTGCAGCGGCTGTTCCGCTGGCTCAAGACCCAGGGGCTGACCGCCGTGATCACCGGCGAGCGCGGCGTGACCACGCTCACCCGGCACGGTATGGAGGAATATCTGGCTGACTGCGTGGTGCTCCTCGACCAACGGGTGGTTGCGGAAATCTCCACCCGGCGACTGCGGGTGCTGAAGTACCGCGGCTCCATGCACGGCAGCAACGAGTACCCGTTCCTGATCGGCGTCGACGGCCTCACCGTGCTGCCGATCACCTCGCTCAGCCTGGAGCAGAAGGTGAGCAACGAGCGGATCTCCACCGGGGTTTTCGGGCTGGACGAGATGCTCGGCGGGCAAGGGGTGTTCCGGGCCAGCAGCGTGCTGATCAGCGGGACTGCCGGCACCGGCAAGACGACGCTCGCGACGAGCTTCGTCGACGCCGCCTGCCGGCGCGGGGAGTCCGTGCTGTACTTCAGCTTCGAGGAGTCGCAGGCGGAGATCGTGCGCAACATGGCCTCGGTCGACCTGGACCTGGCGCGCTGGGTGGGCCAGGGCCTGCTGCACTTCCACTGCGAGCGCGCGACCACGCTCGGCATGGAGGACCACCTGGCCACCATGCAACGACTGGTCAAGCAGCACGCCCCGGCGCTGGTGGTGATCGATCCGGTGAGCAGCCTGGCCCGCGGTGCAACCGGGCTCGACGTCTCGGCGATGGTCATGCGTCAGATCTACTATCTCAAGTCAGCCGGAATCACGGCCGTGCTCACGGCACTGAACGAGAGTGAAGTCGTCGAGAGCACAGGACTGAACATCTCCTCGCTGGTCGACACCTGGTTGCGGGTCGTCACGCTGGAGGCCAGTGGGGAGCGCAACCGTGGGCTGTACGTGCTCAAGAGCCGCGGCATGGCGCACTCGAACCAGATTCGCGAGTTCATTCTCAGTGGCACCGGGGTGCGCATCGTGCCGGTGTACGTCGGACCGGGCGGAGTGCTGACGGGCTCGGCGCGCGCCGCAGAGGAAACCGTCGAGCGGGACCTCGTGCTGGGGCTGGACCAGAAGGCCGCCGAGCTCGCCACAGCTCTCGAAGGTCGACGGGAGGCCGTCGAGACGCACGTGGCGGCACTGAGGGCCGACTTCGAGACCGAGGAGAGCCTGACCAAACGGCTGATGGAGACCACCGAGGAGCGGCGTCAGGCGCTGCAGTCGGACCGGACCGAGCAAGGGCGCAAACGCACCGTCGCATCAACGGTGAAACCGTGAGCACTTCCTGCGGGACATGGGAACGATCGGAGCAACGGCTGCAGATGGCCGGAACGACCCTCGCGCACCGCACGGATGCGTGAGTTCGATGACCGATGAGCCCAAGCCCGAGCGACTGCACCTGATGCTGTTCATCAGCGGAGCCTCACCGGCCTCCGCCCAGACGGTGAACCGGCTGCGCGGCCTGTGCGACCGGAACTGTCCAGACGGCTACGAGCTGGAGATCGTCGACGTCTACCAGCAGCCAGAACTGGTCAGCTCGCGGGGAGTGGTGGCCGTGCCCAGCCTGTTCAAGGACCTGCCGCTTCCCATGCGCCTGTTGGCCGGCAACTTCACCGACGAGCCGGCGGTTCTAGCCGCACTGGGCCTGCCCACCACGAAGGACGAGTGAGCCATGACGGCCGACGGAACCAGTCCGGACCAAGCGACAGCCCTCCTCGAGTACCGGCTCGCCGTCGCCGAGGAGACACTGCGCGCGTTGCTGGCCGGCGAGATCGACTCAATCGTCGTGGGCGCCGAGCAGGGTCAGCAGCGGATCTACACGCTGGAGACCGAGGACCGCCCCTACCAACGACTTGTGGAGCGGATGTCCGAAGGCGCTGCCTTGGTAGACGCCGACGGTCTGATCGTGTACGCCAACCAACGGCTCGCGACGATGCTCGATGTGCCGCTGGAGCGGCTGCTCGGCAATACGTTCTCAGCCTGGCTGGACGAACCGGATCACCCCCCCTTCTTCCAGCGACTCTCCACCGCCTCTGGTGGGCACAGCGAGCACACGCTGCGTCGGCTGGACGGCAGCAGTGTGCCGGTGCAAGTGGGCGTCAGCGCTACCGAGGAGCCCGACAGGCTGCTCCACTGCCTCACCGTGACCGACCTCAGCCTGCAGAAGGCGCAGCAGCAGCAAGTGCACCGCCTCAACGCGGAGCTGACCGACCGGTTGGCGGAGCTGCGCACGATGAACGACGACCTCCAGGAGGCGGAGCACCTGCTGACCCACCAGACGCTGCACGATCCGCTGACCGGGCTGCCGAACCGCACGTTGTTCCTCAATCGCCTCGAGCAGTCGCTCGCCGACGCGGTCCGCTCCGGCAATCCCCTCGGTGTGTTCTTCATCGACCTCGACGGGTTCAAACGGGTCAACGACACCCTCGGTCACGGTGCGGGCGACCGGCTGCTCCAGAAGGTTGCGGCCCGGCTGTCCTCAGTCGTCCGACCCGGCGACACGGTGGCGCGGTTCGCCGGTGACGAGTTCCTGGTGCTCACCCCGGGGGCCATCGGCGGACTGCCTGTTGTCCTGACGCTGGCTGACCGATTGCTGGAATCTTTGCTCGAGCCCCCGCTGCGGGTGGGCAGCGAGACTGTGACCGCCAGCATGGGACTGGCGGTCAGTCGTAACGGCGTACGGCCCGAGCAGCTGCTGCGCGAGGCCGACGCCGGGATGTACCGCGCGAAGCGGGCCGGCCGGGGCCGCTGGGAACTTTTCGGCTCAGAGCTTCGCGCGGAGCTCCGGCAACGGCTGACCACCGAGCAGCGGTTGCGCCGGGCTTTGGCCGGCAACGGTGTGCAGGTCCACTACCAGCCCGTGGTGGATCTCACCGATGGCCGAACGCTCGGCGCAGAGGCGCTGGTCCGGCTGCGACGTCCAAACGGCAGCCTGCTACCACCGGCGACCTTCATCCCCACGGCTGAAGAGTCTGGACTGGTGCTGCCGCTGGGGCAGCGGGTGCTCGAGCACGCCTGCGGGCAACCGCTGCGCTGGCAAGGCACCACCGGACATCCGTGGTTCGTCAGCGTCAACGTCTCGCCCCGGCAGCTGGCGGAGGCGGATCTGGTCGCCGAGGTGACGGCTGCGCTGGTCGCCGCCGCACTCCCCGGCGACCAGCTGCGCCTCGAAGTCACCGAGTCCGCGTTGCTCGAGCTCGGCCCCAGGGTGGTGGACACCCTCGACCAGATTCGCGCCATGGGAGTCCACATCGGGTTGGACGACTTCGGCACCGGCTTCGCCTCGATGTCCTACGTCCGCCACCTGCCGCTGGACTTCATCAAGATCGACCAGACCTTCGTCGCGGGCATGCAAGACGACCTGCACGACCTCGCGATGGTCGAGGCCACGCTGGCGTTGAGCCATCGGCTCGGGCTGCAATCGGTAGCCGAAGGCATCGAGACCCAGGCCCAATGGACGCAACTTCGCGACCTCGGCTGCGACGAGGGGCAAGGCTTCCTGTTCGCCAAACCGACTACCAGTGAACTGCTCTGCGCCGACGAGGAGCTTCCACTGGCCGTGACGTAGATCAGGGGAGCAACGCTCGCACAGCGGCCTCGATGCCGCGGAGCTCAGCGAGTCCTTTCAGTCGCCCGATCAGGGAGTACCCGGGGTTGGAGCGTCGCCTCTGGTCGTCGAGCAGCTGGTGGCCGTGGTCCGGACGCAGCGGGATCCTCGGGCCGCCATCGCGTTCGCGTCGACGTTCTTCCACGACGAGTGCTGCGATGACTGCCACCATGTCCACGTCACCTCCCGCGTGGTCGGCCTCGTGGAAGCTCAGCGGGTTCTCCTCGCGCTCGGTCGAGCGCAGATGGGCGAAGTAGATCCGAGGAGCGAAATGCTTCGCCATGGCCACGAGGTCGTTGTCCGCCCGCACCCCGAAGGAGCCGGTGCAGAAGGTCAGCCCGTTCGCGACGCTCGGCGCCGCATCGAGCAACCACTGCGCGTCGGCCCGGGTCGAGACCACGCGCGGCAAGCCAAGGAGCGGACGCGGTGGATCGTCGGGATGAATGGCAAGTCGAATGCCGACCTCATCGGCCACCGGCACCACGGCACGCAGGAAATACCCGAGGTTCTCCTGCAACGCGCTTGCGTCGATATCCGCGTAGGTTGCCAACATCTCCCGGAGCGTCTCCAGCGTGTAAGCCTCCTCCGAGCCCGGCAGCCCGGCGATGATGTTCCGGACCAGCAGTTCCCGACCTGCCTCCGGGAGACCGTCGAAATACGTCCGGGCCCGCGCGATCTCCGGTTCGTCGTACTCCGCTTCGGCCCCCGGCCGGCACAGGATGAACAGATCGAAGGCCGAGAATGCGTCCTGGTCGAACCGAAGCGCCCAGCCACCGTCGGGCAGGACGTACCTCAAGTCAGTACGCGTCCAGTCAAGGATCGGCATGAAGTTGTAGCAGACGATGTCGATGCCATTGGCGGCGAGATTGCGCAGGCTCTGCTGGTATGCCGCTATCCAGCGATCACGCAGCGGGCCACCACGCTTGATGTCCTCATGCACCGGCACGCTCTCGACGACCGACCAGGTCAGCCCGGACGCTTCGATCAGGCGCTTCCGATCGGCAATGGCCTGAGTAGGCCAGACCTCGCCGTTGGGGATCTCGTGCAACGCGGCCACAATCCCGGTCGCCCCCGTCTGCTTGATGGCGGCCAACGTGATCGGATCGTTCGGTCCGAACCATCGCCAAGTCTGTTCCATGAAGAGCCTCCAAGGCCTTCTCGTCTGTCGAACGCCGCACAACCATCGCGGAACCCATTGCAGCACGAAAGCCCACCCCGATGACAAACGGTTGCCATGACTTGTCGGGAGACCTAGCCTGCTGCCGTGGACGGCACACCCGAAGACCCTGAGCAGCCGCGTAGCCCGACGATCTACGACGTCGCCAAGGTCGCAGGCGTGGCACCGTCCACCGTCTCGCGGGCCTTCTCGCGCCCGGGGCGGGTCAACGCCGAGACAGCCGCACGCGTCCGGGGTGTCGCGGCCACGTTGGGCTATCGCGCGAACCCCATGGCCCGGGCTCTGCTCACAGGTCGCACGTCGATGCTTGCCGTGATCGTCTCGGACGTCACCAATCCGTTCTTCTTCGAGATCATCCGCGGGGTCGAGGCTGCCGCTGCCGAAGCTGGCTACGTGCTGCTGCTGGTCGATACGCACGAGTCCTCGAGCGATGAGCGCGCCGCGATCGACCGGGCGATCCCGATGGTCGACGCGATCGTGCTGGCCAGCTCACGCATGTCGGACAACGCGATCAGGATGATCGCCAAGCAGCGACCGACCGTGGTCCTCAACCGCCCGATGACCGACGTTCTCAGTGTGGTCAGCGACAACGCTGGCGGGATGCGCAGCGCGGTGGAGCACCTCAGGGAGCTAGGGCACCAGGTCCTGACCTATGTCGCGGGCCCAGAGGCGTCCTGGGCGGGCGGGATGCGGTGGCGCTCGATCCGCGAGACGGCTCTCCAGCTCGACCTACGGGTGCACCGGATCGGACCGTACGCGCCCACGTTGGCCGGCGGGCTCGCCGCGGTGCGTGAGTTCGCCGAAAGCCCCACCACCGGCGTCGTCGCCTACAACGACCTCATGGCGATCGGTCTGATGCGCGGGCTCCTGCACGGCGGGGCCAGAATCCCTGGCGACGTGAGTGTGATCGGGTTCGACAACATCTTCGGATCGGACTTCTGCTCGCCGCCGTTGACCACCGTTGCGGCTCCGTTGCGCGCGCTCGGAACAGTGGCGGCGCAGATGGTCCTGAAGCACCTGGCATCCGAGGCTCGGGGCTCCGCCCGTCCCATCGACCCGGTCCGTCCCGCCATGCTGCCGACCCAGCTGCTGGTCCGGGGTTCCACCGGTCCGCGGAGCCGTCGTCGTCACCCACATTCGTGGGCGACGACGACGGCCTCGCCGGAGCCCGCACAGCGCACCGTGCGCCAGGAGCCACCCGGCTAGGTCCTCGCGGTGGCGGTCAGGCCTGCCCTAGCTCCCGTGCCTGGCTGAGGATGGCCGCAACCAACTCGTCGTCGGCCGCCAGCTCGGGGTCCAGCGCCTTGAGCACGAGGCGCACCGCCTCGGGCAGCGGTTGTGCGGCAAGCGGGAGGAACTCCGCGGCCCGGGCATCCGTGACCTTGGCGCCGCTGCCGCGCAAGTGGCAGATCCACGCGGCAACCGGCCGGGTGACGCCGGCAGGAAGCCGTCCGGCGCCACGCTCCCGGCGGAGCGTAGGAAGGACCCGGATCGGCAGCTTCTGCGAACCGTCCCAGGCGATCTGGTCGAGCCGGTGGTGGATGCGAGGGTTGGCGAAGCGTTCGATCAGTGCGGCGCGGTACGCGTCGTTACTGGCGGTGGGCAGGCTCAGGTGCTTCGACGCCACGTCCCACCACTCGTCGAGCCACGCGAGGCAGGTCGCGTCGCGCATCGTGTCGGCCACGGTCACGTGCCCGCGGATGGAGCCCGCATAGGCGAGCATCGAGTGCGCACCGTTGAGCATCCAGAGCTTGCGGTTTTCGAACGGTTCGACGTCGGTCGTGAAGGTTGCGCCGGCGTCCTCCCAGCGCGGGCGCGCGGCGGCGAACTCACCGCAGATCACCCACTCGCTGAAGGGTTCGGTGACGACCGCCGCGCGGTCGCGGACGCCCGTCGCGGCCTCTGCTCCGGCAATGTCCTCTGCGGTGGGCTCGGGGGTGATCCGGTCCACCATCGTGGTCACGTAGGCCACGTTGGCCGCGATCCAGGTGACCAGCTCGGGGTCAACCAGTACCGCAAGGTCGCCGATGACCCGCTTGACCGCGGCACCGTTTCCGGGAAGGTTGTCGCACGGCACCATCGTCAGGGCTCCGGCGCCGGCGGCCCGGCGGGCCGCAAAGCCGGCCAGCAGCTTCGCGGGAGCCGTCGTGACGGGAGCCGTCAGGTCGGTGCGAAGGGCGTTGACGTCGGCGCGGACCTCGGGCCGGTCGACGTCGAGGCCGCCGTCCACGCCGCGCACGTACCCGGCCTCGGTGACCGTCGTGGTGATCACCTGAACCCGGGGATCCCTGAAGTAACCGAGCCAGGCCGCATGCTCGTCCACGAGATGGATCCGGGCGAGGCTGCTGACGACGTCGAAGCGGTCGCCGTCGGCGGCACGGGTGACGAGCGTGTACAGCCCGTCCTGCGCGCTGAGGGCCGCCGCGAGCGCGTCCGAGCGTTCCGTCGAAAGCCCCGTGAAGGCGGCGATGCCCCACTCGGCCGCATCCGGCGCGTTGGTCGTGTACCAGGCCTGGTGGGCCCGGAAGAAGTTGCCCAGCCCGAGGTGAACGTGGCGGACGGGGGGTGCGACTGCGGACCTGCGGAGTTCGTTCATAGCTTGAAGACCTCCTGGGGGCGACCACTGACGAGGTCGACCGCCGTTTCTAGGGCCTCGTCTTCGTCGATCCGGTGTTCGGCGACCAGCTGGGCGAGGTGGCCGCTGTCGAGGCGGCGGGACATGTCGTGCCGTGCGGGAATGGTGCAGAACGCCCGGGTGTCGTCGATGAAGCCCGACGTGCGGGTGAAGCCGACGGTCTCGGTGATCGCCGAGCGCCACCGTCGGACGGCGTCGGGGGCGTCGAGGAACCACCACGGCGCCCCGACGTACACCGACGGGTAGAAGCCGGCCAGCGGGGCCAGCTCCCGCGAGAACACCGTCTCGTCGAGGGTGAACAGGACGAGGTTCAAGTTGGGGTGCGTGCCGTACCGCTCGAGCAGGGGCCGCAGCGGGTCGGTGAAGTCACCCCGCAGCGGGATGTCGTGGCCGGTGTCCGGACCGAACCGCGCGGCGGACGGCCCGTGGTGGCCGCGGCGCACACCCACGTGCAACGTCATGGTCAACCCGTCCTCGGTCGACATCCGTGCCATCTCGAGGAGCATGTGCCGCCGCAGCGCCACCGCCTCAGCCGGGGTCGCGGTGCCGGTGAGCGCGGCAGCATAGATCCGGTTCGCCTCCGCGGTCTGGAGCGGCTCAGTCCCGCAGTCCGTGTGGGCATGGTCCGCGGACCTGGCGCCGTGCTCGATGAAGTACTCACGGCGGCCCTCCATGGCCGTGACCCAGCCGGTGTAGCTCGTCGTGTCGACCCTGGACACCTCACCGAGGCGGGCCACGGCGTCGGGCCACCCGGGCTCGGACGCCTCGAGGTAGCGATCGGGGCGGAAGGTGGGTATCACACGCCCGGACCACGTCGGGTCCGCGACCAGCGCCGCGTGCACCGACAGGTCGTCGCAGGGGTCGTCGGTCGTGGCGAGCACCGAGATCTTGAAACGGTCGAACAGAGCACGGGGCCTGTACGTAACCTGACTGAGCCGCTCGGCGAGGTGGTCGTAGATGCCGTCGGCCGTGGCGGCCGACGGCCGGACCGTGACGCCGAAGATCTCCACGAGCTCGGACTCCAGCCAGTACCGCACCGGCGTGCCACGGTAGATGTCCCAGTGCGAGCAGAACAACCGCCACGCCGCACGCGCCGCAGGCTCCGACAGCGGCCCCTGCCCGACACCGAGCGCGTCCAGCGACACACCCGAAGCGTGCAACAAGCGGGTCACGTAGTGGTCCGGGGTCACGAACAACTCCGCGGGATCCCGGAACGGCACGTCGTCGCGCAAGATTCGCGGGTCCACGTGACCATGCGGAGAGATGATCGGTAGATCCCGCACCGCGTCGTAGAGCCGACGGGCCACGGTACGGACACCAGCGTCCGCCGGCAAGAGCCGATCAGGATGCAGCACGAGCGAGTTCGATTGGCTGAGCATGACTGTCATGGTGTCGCTTTCGTTCGTGTCGTGGCAATCGGTTGCCGTATATTGTCGCCGCCGGGGTCGCGTCAGGTCACCGTGCCGAGATGCCAGGGGATGAACTCCTCCTGACCCAGGTCCAGCTCCTCACTCACGGTGCGCTCGCCCGAGGCAACCGCGATGATCCGCTCGAAGATCTCGTCGCCCACGTCCGTGAGGCTGGCCGTCCCGTCGACGATCCGACCGCAGTTGATATCCATGTCCTCGGCCATCCGGTCGAACATCTCGGTGTTCGTCGCGAGCTTGATGGACGGCGTCGGCCGGCAGCCCAGGACCGATCCCCGCCCGGTCGTGAAGCAGACAACGGTTGCTCCGCCCGCGACGATCCCGGTGACGGACACCGGGTCATAGCCGGGCGTGTCCATGAACACCAGGCCGCGTTCGGTGACCGGCTCCGCATACTCGTAGACCGCGGACAGGTCGGCCTGCCCGGCCTTCGCCACGGCGCCGAGCGACTTCTCGAGGATCGTGGTCAGCCCCCCGGCCTTGTTGCCGGGCGAGGGGTTGTTGTCCAGACTCCCACCACCCGCCCGCGCATACTCCTGCCACCACTCGATCCGGTCGAGCAGTCGGCGACCGACAGCCGTCGAGATCGCGCGTCGGGTGAGCAGGTGCTCGGCGCCGAAGACCTCGGGCGTCTCGGCCAGGATCGACGTCCCGCCAGCAGCAACCAGCCGGTCAGACGCGTGGCCGAGGGCGGGGTTCGCCGTGATGCCCGAGTACCCGTCCGACCCACCGCAGTTCAGACCGAGGACCAGCTCGCTGATCGGGGCCGGCGCGCGGCGGCGGGCGTCGAGCTCGGGAAGCATCTCGCGGATGAGGTCGACGCCGGCCCGCACGGTGGCGCGCACGCCACCGGTGTCCTGGATCGTCAGCGTGTGAACGATGGTGTCGGCAGGCAGGTCGAGACCGTCGACGATCGACTGCACGGGCACCATCTCGCAGCCAAGGCCGAGCACGAGCAGCCCGCCGAAGTTCGGGTGCTGCGCGTAGCCGCGCAAGGTACGCAACAATGCCTTCCCGCCTTCGCTGCCCGGGACCAGCCCGCAGCCGCTCTGATGAGTGAGGGCCACCACGCCATCGACGTTCGGGAACGCGTCGAGCGCCATCCCACGGAACTGGTCGGCGATCATCTTGGCGGACGACGCCGAGCAGTTCACCGAGGTCAGCACCCCGACGAAGTTGCGGGTACCGACCCGCCCGTTCGCCCGGTGATAGCCCTGAAACACGCGCGGGGACCCGGAGACGGCGGGCAGCGCGCTCCTGCCCGTGCCGAACTCGTACGCGCGGGCCGACGCGTCCATCCCGAGGTTGTGCGTGTGAACGTGGTCCCCGGCTGTGATGTCGACCGTTGCGCGACCGATCGACTGGCCGTACTTGAGCACAGCAGACCCCGCCGCCACGTCGCGCACCGCGAGCTTGTGGCCGCGCGGCACGTCGCCGGGCAGCACGAGCTCTCCGGTCGCGGTCAGAACGCGCGTGCCTGCCGCGAGCTCCCGCGTGGTGACGGCGACGTCGTCGTCGGGTCGCAGCAGCAGGGCGCACTCGGCCAGCGGGACCAGCTGGGGCTCATCTGTCAGCGTCATGCCGGTTGTCCTTCCTCGCGGTGTGATCGGATCACCAGTCGTGCATCGTGCCGTCGAGCAGCCGGTTCACGGGGAGGTATGCCGGGGTGTACTCGAAGGCGGCGGCTGCCGACTCGTCGAGCTCGACCCCGAGGCCGGGGCTCTCGCCAGGGTCCAGGAGCCCGTCGACGAACGTGTAGCTGGTCTGGAACACCTCGAGCGTGCGCTCGTTGTGCTTCATGAGCTCCTGGATGCCGAAGTTGTGGATCGCGACATCGAGGTGCAACGCCGCCGCCATCCCGACCGGTGAGACGTCCGTGGGTCCGTGGATGCCAGACTTGATCTGGTAGATCGCCGCGAAGTCGAGGATCTTGCGCAGCCCGCTGATCCCGCCGGCGTGCGTCGGGGCGGAGCGCACGTAGTCGATCAGCTGCTCGGTGATCAGGGTCTGGTAGTCGAAGACGCTGTTGAAGACCTCGCCGATCGCCAGCGGGGTCGTGGTCTGCGAGCGGACGCGGCGCAGGCCCTCCTGATTCTCCGCCGGCGTGCAGTCCTCGAGCCAGAAGAGGTCGTAGGGCTCCAGCGAGCGACCGAGCTGGGCACCCTGGTTGGGTGTCAGCCGGTGGTGCGCGTCGTGCAGCAAGGCCAGGGCAGCGCCGAACTCCGCGCGAACTGCCTCGAACACCCCCGGGATGTGCCGCAGATACGCGGCGGTGTCCCAGTCCTCCTCGATCGGCACCGCGGTGCGCCCGGCAGGCTCGTAGTCGTACTTCTCCCCGGCCGCCTGATCGTGGCCGACGCCGTAGACCTTGGCGAGCCCGGGCACGCCGGTCTGGATGCGGATGGCCTTGAAGCCCTCGTCCAGAAGATTGTTGATCGCGGTGAAGAGCGCTTCGACGGTCGTCCCCGAGGCGTGCCCGTACGCGAGGGCACCACGCCGGCTCCGGCCACCGAGCAGCTGATAGACCGGCAGCCCGGCGACCTTCCCCTTGATGTCCCACAGCGCCATGTCCACGGCCGCGATCGCCGCCATCGTGACCGGTCCACGTCGCCAGTACGGCCCGCGGTACAGGTACTGCCAGGTGTCCTCGATGTTGTCCGCGTCGCGCCCGACCAGCAACGGCGCGAGGTGATCGCGCAGGTAGGAGGCCACTGCGAGCTCACGCCCGTTGAGGGTCGCATCACCGAGCCCGACCACGCCGTCGGAAGTCGTGAGCTTCAGCGTCACGAAGTTGCGACCCGGGCTGGTAACCAGGACCTCGACGCCCTCGATCTTCATCGAGACACCTCCACCAACAGAGCCCACCGGTCACACCCGTGCCGAACAACCAGCATTCCGTCTCCCCTTCGAAACAGCATGAGCCGAAACCGCACAACGATCCAGAGCCTACGCCCACACCGGGACCTGCCGGGCTTCAGGCCTCCGACCTGCACATACGCAACCTCGACTGGTGCGCAACGTTACGTTTCGGTAACGGTTCGTTGACACTCGCTTGACGAATTGGTGCAATCGTTTGCATACTGTCGACGAGCCACCCTGAAGTGGTCGCTCGATGCCAACGGAGGTGACGCTCGTGACAGTGACTGCCCGAGATGTCGCCCGCGTTGCGGGCGTCTCCGTCTCCACCGTTTCGCGAGCACTCGCCAAGCCAGATGAGGTCGCACCGGGCACCCGTACCAGAGTCTTGGACACGGCCCGCGGGATGGGCTACCGGCCGAACCGGGCGGCCCGGGGCCTGACCACCGGCCGGACGGGCAACATCGGACTGATCGTCCCCGACCTCGAGAACCCGTTCTTCGCCTCGGTCGCCAAGGGTGTGCAGAGCAGGGCCCGCGCGGCCGGGTATGCCGTCATCATCGCGGACTCCGACGAGGACCCCAGCCAGGAAGCGGAGCTCGTCCACGACCTGTGCAAGCAGGTCGACGGCATGGTGCTGTGCTCACCGCGCGCGCCGGACTCCGTGATCGCCCAGCTCGCGCTCGAGACGACCCTTGTGCTCGTGAACCGGGCGTGCGGGAACATCCCGACAGTGACGATCGACAACCTCGAGAGTATCCGGCAGGCGGTGGTGCACCTGCGCGCCCTGGGGCACCACACGATCGCCTACGTCGGTGGTCCGGCCACGTCGTGGTCGAACACGGAGCGGCTCAGCGCTTTCCGAGCCATCGCCGCGCGGCAGTCCGATATCGATCTGATCGATATCGGTTCCTTCCAGCCATATGTCTCGGGCGGAATCGCCGCAGCTGACCTCGTCATCGCGAGCGGAGCGAGCGCCGTGCTGGCGTACAACGACCTCGTCGCATTCGGCCTTCTGGAGCGCTTCCGCCAGCGCGGCGTCAGCGTCCCGGCTGACATCAGCGTGGTCGGGCAGGACAACATTCCCATGTCCGCACTGACCTCCCCACCCCTGACGAGCGTCGGGATCCCGCTCGTGAGCTGCGGGCGCGCCGGCGTCGACATGCTGCTCAGCCTGGTGCGGAACCCGTCCGCGCCACCTCCCCACAACCACGACCTGTCGGTCCAGCTCGTCGTGCGGGGATCCACCGGACCAGTCAGGCCCGGCCCCACCAGCCAAACCCCGACCTGAAGGATCCACCCACCAGCGACTTGACGCCCAGGCGACGACGCCCAGGCACAACCCAGAGAGAAGAAGGTCCATGCGAACCACGAAACCACTGCACCTGGTGGCCGGTGTTGCGGCCCTTGCGCTGCTCCTCGGCGCGTGCAGCGCGCCCAACTCGGGCACGACTGCCCCCAAGACGGCGGCGAGCGCAGCCGCCGGTGACATACCCGCGAAGCCCTCAGCGCCTGTCACGCTGAACATCCTGGATGTCGCCGGCAACCAGAAGCTCACCGGACCCATGGTTGACGCCTTCGTCAAGGCGCACTCGGACATCATTTCGGCCGTGACCTGGGAGAGCGCGGGGGCCCCGGACCTGGTGGGAACGATCAAGCCGCAGGTCGACAGCAAGAAGCTGTCGGTCGACCTGGTGATGACCGGTACCGACGGACTGTCCGCCGGCATCCAACAGAAGCTCTGGGTGCCGATCGTCAAGAACTACGGCGACCGACTGTCCAACATGAAGAACTACATCGATCCTGCGGCGAAGATGGAGGCACTGGCCACCGATTTCGGGGTCGTGACCACCTACTACCCGTCAGGCCCGCTGCTCCAGTACGACCCCGCGGTTGTGAAGGATGTACCCAAGACTCCAGCGGCGTTACTGGCATGGGCCAAGGCGAACCCGGGGAAGTTCGGCTACGCCCGCCCCGCGAACTCCGGTCCCGGTCGAACCTTCCTGATGGGTCTGCCATACATGTTGGGTGACACGAATCCGAGCGATCCCACCAACGGCTGGGCCAAGACCTGGGCGTACCTCAAGGACCTCGGGCAGTACATCAACAACTACCCGACCGGCACCGGCCAGGTGATCTCGAACATGGCGGACGGTACGTGGGCCATGATCCCGACCACCACCGGGTGGGACATCAACCCACGCGCTCTCGGCACGGAGCCGAAGAAGATCGCAGCGGCGCCGTTCGACAAGTTCACCTGGGTCACGGATGCCCACTACGCCGTCGTTCCGCAAGGCCAGTCCGCCGACAAGATGTCGGCGATCCTGAATCTCCTGCAGTTCATGCTGACTCCCGAGACGAACGCCATGGCGTACGACTCCGGGTACTTCTACCCCGGCCCCGCGATCAAGGGCGCCACCCTGAACAAGGCACCGCAGGCCAGCCAGGACGTCGTCAAAGAGTTCGGCCGCGACTGGTACGACGCCCTGATCAAGAAGATGCCCACGGCAACACCGCTCCCGCCGGCCGACATGGTCAAGGCGTTCGACCTGTGGGACCGCGAGGTCGGTTCTGGAAAGTACACGGCGAAGTAGCCATGACCATTGCAGCCAGCAAGTTCGAGTCGCTGGAGCTTCAGGGTGTTGGTCGGAGTTTCGGTGGCATTGACGCGCTGGTGGACCTCAACCTGACGGTCCGGGCGGGCGAGTTCATCGCCCTGCTCGGGCCGTCGGGCTGCGGGAAGTCCACCGCGCTGAACTGCCTCGCGGGGTTGCTCCCGCTCACCCACGGTCAGATCCTGATCGACGGCAAGCGGGTCGACACCGTGGCCGCGGAGAATCGCGGTTTCGGCATGGTGTTCCAGAACTACGCGCTGTTCCCCCACCTCACCGTCGAGAAGAACATCGCCTTCGGGCTGCAGATGCGCAAGGTCCCCAAGCCCGAACTGAAGAGTCGCGTCGCGGAGGCCATCGCGCTGGTCAAGCTCGAGCAGCACGCGAAGAAGCTGCCTGGGCAGCTCTCAGGCGGCCAGCAGCAGCGCGTCGCCATCGCCCGCGCCGTCGTCATGGAACCGCGGCTCGTGCTCATGGACGAGCCGTTGTCGAACCTCGACGCGAAGCTGCGCCTGGAGATGCGCACCGAGATCCGGCGCCTGCACCAGTCGTTGGGTCTGACCACGCTGTACGTCACGCACGACCAGGAGGAGGCGCTGTCCATGGCGGACCGCCTCGTCGTCCTTCGGGACGGCCGCGTCCAGCAGATCGGGACGCCTGAACAGCTCCACAACAGCCCGGTGAACTGGCACGTTGCCGACTTCATGGGTTACCGGAACCTCATCGATCTGGACGTCACGGCGGTGCACGGCAGCACCGTGACGGTCGAAGACCGCGGCTTCATTCTGCGGGGGACGGCAGTGCAGCCCGTGACCGTCGGCGCGAAGGTGCGGGCCGCGATCCGTCCCGAGGACCTCGTCGTGGTCTCCTCGGCGGTACCCGTTCAGGGCGGCAACACCACTACCGCCACGGTGTCGGTCGTCGAGTACCACGGCCGGGAGTTCGCGGTCGGCGTCACGACCCCTGGCGGTCGGGGTCTCCACGTGCGCTCGGACCATGCCCCCGCCGTCGGCAGCGTTGTCGAGCTCACGGCCGATCCTGCTCGGGTGCTCGTGTTTCCGGCGGATCCCATCGACCCCTCGACGCTGTCCATCGAGGAGCGAGAACTTGCCGAGGTGCGCAGATGAGCGCACCGACCATCGCTCGCCCCAAGCCGACCAAGTCGACCAAGTCGACCGCGAGCTTGCGGCACCGGCTCGCCGAACGGGGCATCGACACCTCGCTCCTCATGCTTGTGCCGGCGTTGTTCTTCGCCCTGGCGTTGTTCGTCTACCCGTTCTCCTATGGGATCGGCCTGACGTTCCAACCCACTTCAGCGATACAGCAGCAATGGGGCGCAGGTGTCTTCTCGAACTACGCCGCCTTCTTCAAGGACCCGTTCGTCTTCGACTCCATCTGGTTGACGATGCGGTTGGCCCTGCCGGCCGCGCTGTTCAACGTGGTGGCATCGATCCCGGTGGCCTTCAAGCTCCGGCAGCGTTTCCGGGGCAAGAAGTTCCTCACGACCCTTCTCGTGCTGCCCATCACGCTCGGCACTGTGCTCACGGCCCAGGGCCTGCTGATCTTCGCGGGAAGGCAGGGCTGGCTCAACAGGTTCCTGCTGCAGATCGGGGTGATCCACCAGCCGCTCGCCCTCGTGAACAACACCCTGGGCGTGATGTTCTCGCTGATCATCTCCGGCTTCCCCTTCGCGTTCCTGCTCATCTCGTCGTACCTGTCAGGGATCGACCCGTCGATCGAGGCCGCGGCGAAGACGATGGGGGCGGACTGGAAGCAGCGTTTCCGTCGGGTGATCCTCCCCTTGTTGGCGCCGGGGCTTGCGACGACGTTCATCCTGACGTTCGTGCTCGCCTTCAGCGTCTTCCCCTCGGCCCGACTCGTCGGTGACGCGATGGGTTCAACCCGCGTGATGGCCCTGATGGCCTACCGGGCATTCGGCGAGCAGACCGACTATGGGATGGCCTCGACGATCGCGATCATGATGGGCGCCGTCGAGCTGGTCGTCATCGCGATTGTGCTGCTGTGGCGGTCGTCCATGTACAAGGGATCGACCGGAGGCAAGGGCTGATGGCCATGCAGACGGCTTCGAGCGGCGTGCCCGATGTGGACGCGCCGCAGCCCCCAGCCCGCGTCAAGAAGAAGGCCGCCGCCCAGGCACCCGGTGAGCGCTCGCTCGTCGCCTCCCCCACGACGTGGGTCGTGTGGGCCGGCATCGCGGCGTTCTTCATCTTCCTGATCGGCATCCTCATCAGCGTCGTGGTGGACTCGTTCGGCAAGTCGTGGTTCAGCACCTGGCTCCCGGAGAGCTTCACGAAGAGCTGGTACACGGGCGCCTGGGGCACGTTCGATTTGACCCACATCATCGGAGTGACCCTGACGGTCGCGGTGGCGGTGATCATCATCTCGGTCGTCGTCGGGGTGCCGGCGGCCTACCTGCTCGCGCGACGGAACTTCCCGCTCAAGAAGACCGTCACCCTGCTGTTCCTGCTGCCGGTCCTGATGCCGCCGATCACCTACGGCATCCCGCTGGCCACCGTGATGTACAACGTCGGGCTGGGGCGCACGCTGACCGCGGTGATCCTGGTGAACCTCGTGCCGTCGGTGCCGTTCGTCATCATGACCATGACCCCGTTCATCGAGCAGATCAACCCGGCGATCGAGAACGCGGCACGGATGTCCGGCGCCAGCATGCGGAAGGTCTTCACGAAGATCCTCATGCCGCTGCTCATCCCGGGAATCCTCGCGGCGTCCATCCTTGTCCTGGTCCGCACGGTCGGGATGTTCGACCTCACCTTCCTGGTCTCGGGCCCCAAATCGGACACCCTCGTGGTCGCGATCTACCGCGCGATGACAGCAGCCGGCGGCGGTGAGGCGCGCCAGCTCATCTCGTCCATGGCCGTCATCTACACTGTCACGATGATGATCATCCTGATCGTCGCTCTGAGATTCGTGAGCCCGACCCAGCTTGTCGCCCGGGTCAAGGAATCGCGCGAGGACTAGGACAGACCACGTCAGAGCGGAAGACCGATGCCTGACAGCGCTCGACGAGGCTCGGATGACACGACCGCTCGTCCCTCCGTCGCACTGGTGGGGATCCACGGGTTCGGCACGTCGCACCTGCGCAACATCCTTCGGCTGCAGAGGACAGGTGCTCTGCGGTTCGTCGCGCTCGTAGACCCGACCCCGATCGATCACATCGCGCTCGTGCCGGAGGACCCACTCGCAACGGACAGCAGTGACGACGTGAAGACCGTTGCCGCCACCCCGTGGTACGCCGACCTCGGGACGCTCCTTGCTGACGCCACCGCCCAGACCCCCGACATCGTCGTGGTGTGCACACCGATCCACACCCATACCGACCTGGCGTCGCAGGCGCTCCGCGCTGGATGCGATGTGCTGCTCGAGAAACCCCCGACCTCCTCGCTGGGTGAGTTCGACCAGCTGCTGGCTGCGGTGGAAGAGACCGGTCGTTCGGTGCAGGTGGGCTTCCAGACCTTCGGCTCCGCCGCGCTTCCCGCGCTGCACGAGATCGTCAGGAGCGGCGAGATCGGCGATGTGACCGGCGTCGGCGCCATCGGCACCTGGCTGCGCTACGAGAGCTACTGGACCCGCTCCGCCTGGACCGGGAAACGCACCGTCGCCGGACGGCCCGTCGTCGACGGTGTGGTCACCAACCCGCTTGCGCACGCCGTGGCCACCGCCCTGCACCTGGCCGACGCGACGACCGTCGCCGACGTCGCCAAGGTCGAGCTCGACCAGTACCGGGCGAACCGGATCGAGGTCGACGACACGTCGGCAGTCCGCATCACGACGACGCGCGGCCTGCCGGTGAGCCTCGGCCTGACACTGTGCGCATCCGTGCAGACATCGCCCCGGATCATCGTCCAAGGACGTACCGGCCAGGCGTTGCTGGACTACACCACCGACATCGTCGAGGTCACAGGCGCCAGCGGTACGCGCTCGATCACCGCACAGCGGACGGACCTCCTGGCCAACCTCTTGCGGCACCGGGCGGACCCGACCGTGCCGCTGCTGTGCCCGTTGAGGAACACGGGTGCGTTCGAGCGAGTGCTCGACGCGGTCCGCGCAGCCCCGGATCCGACCGCCATCGCTTCAGAATACGTGCAAGCGGAGACCGACAACTTCGGCACGCACCTGGTCGTACGTGACGTCGAGCGGTGGTGCGAACGGGTGGCGACGGAGCACGCCACCTTCGCCGAGCTCGGGGCTCCGTGGGCGACCCTTAGCCGGACCCGGCCATCCAAGGGCTCACCAACCGGACGCTCCTGAGCGGGTCCTGACCAGGGCCAGGTCCGCAGGCGGCCGCACATGCCGTACCGGCCCGGCCGGACGGTCGCGGCTGTTCCCACCTCCGCCCGCGCCAGGTGTGGTGCGTTCCCCTCGCCCAGATCGGTCAGCGACAGCGCCGTCACTGCGCTGCACGCCAGGACGGAAAGCTCATCCCGACCCTGACAGGCACGAGCCTGTGACCCGGCGGATCCGTTCCACCGGAGTGCGTTCCGAGGCGAAGGATTCTTGCGTCGGACGCACATCCCGCGTAGCGTCGCCTCGCGTAAGTATCGAACTATTCTCGATACTTTCGAGGCCTGCAGAGCCGCACAGCCTCCCGGAAACGATGAGGTGACAGTGTGAAGTACTTCGAAGAGACGGATGCCTGCTGGCTGGGCCCGGACAAGTTCGGTGCACTCGGCAGGATGACGTTCAGCCTGCTCGACGCCGCCGACAGCTCCGCCGCCCGTCAACCGATCATGACGACGCTCGCCCAGGAGATCCACACGATCGTCGACCTGCACGGCGGCGTGCTCGTCACCGACACCCTGAACGGCGCGGACGTCATCCTCGCCACCCAGACGACTCTCGCGGAGCTCCCCGCCGGTGTGACCGCACCGCACGCAGAGCTCATCGCTCTTGGTGCTCAGGCCTCGCGCGAACTCAGTACCGAGGGGTTCGCCGTGGTATGCCGCGCCGGCGCGACCCTCGTCACCGCGCTGACCGAACGCGGGCTGCTCTACGGGTACTTCCACCTCCAGCGACACGCAGCCGGAGAACACGCGGCCGGCACCGTTGACAGCGTCACCGTGCAGAACCCGGCCAACCCCATCCGCATGGTGAACCAATGGGACAACATCACGGTCGGCGACACCATGGGCAGCGTCGAGCGCGGGTACTCGGGCAGCTCGATCTTCTACGCCGACGGACAGGTGGTGCGCGACAAGTCCCGGATCAACGACTATGCGCGCCTGCTGGCATCCGTGGGCATCAACGCGCTGTCGATCAACAACGTCAACGTGCACCTAGCCGAATCCCACCTCATCACGGATCTGTTGGGCGACGTGTCCGAGATCGCCGAGATCCTCCGCGGGTACGGCATCCGGATCTTCGTGTCCGCGAACTTCGCAGCACCGATCGAGCTCGGAGGGCTCCTCACGGCGGATCCGCTCGACCCTGCCGTCGCCGGCTGGTGGGAGCTGGCGACAGCGGAGATCTACCGCACCATTCCGGACTTCGGCGGGTTCGTCGTCAAAGCCGACTCGGAGAACCGGCCCGGCCCGTTCACGTACGGGCGCAACCACGCCGACGGCGCGAATCTGCTCGCCCGCGCTCTCAAGCCTCATGGCGGCGTGGTGTTCTGGCGGTGCTTCGTGTACGACTGCGCGCAGGACTGGCGCGACCGACGCACCGACCGCGCGCGAGCGGCCTACGACCACTTCATGCCGCTCGACGGACAGTTCGACGACAACGTGGTGCTGCAGATCAAGAACGGTCCGATGGACTTCCAGGTCCGCGAACCCGTCTCCCCGCTCATCGGGGGCCTGCGCGACACCAATATCGTCGTCGAGTTCCAGATCGCCCAGGAATACACCGGCCAACAGCGTCACGTCTGCTACCTCGTACCCCAATGGCGCCAGGTGCTGGACTTCGGCATGCATGCGGATGGCACCGTGCCGGTTTCGACGATCGCTTCGGGGCGAGCGAACGATCGACCCTTGTCCGGGGTGTGCGCCGTGTCCAACATCGGTGGCGACCCGAACTGGACCGGGCACAAGCTCGCGCAGGCGAACCTGTTCGGCTTCGGGCGGCTGGCCTGGGACCCGACCCTGTCGGCGGAGACCATTCTCGACGAGTGGATCGCTGCCACCTTCGGGTCGGACCCGTCCGTGGCGAAGGTGGTCCGCGCTGTCATGCTCGACTCGTGGCTCACGTTCGAGCAATACACCGCGCCGCTGGGCGTGGGGTGGATGATGACGCCCGGAAGCCACTACGGGCCCAGCATCGACGGGTACGAGTACTCCGCCTGGGGCACCTACCACTTCGCCGACCGCGACGGGATCGGC
>Ga0209745_1000130_pt1 | contig 40123 bp, 31 predicted proteins | sample BarGraNGADG00312_FD_184495 | JGI IMG/M metagenome (GOLD analysis project Ga0209745, IMG submission 184495) | Arctic peat soil microbial communities from Barrow, Alaska - Barrow Graham LP Ref core NGADG0004-312 (SPAdes) (version 2) | ecosystem: Environmental > Terrestrial > Soil > Wetlands > Peat... | reverse complement strand
GCCCTTCATCACCGCGGACGCCAGCGGCCCGAAACACCTTACCATCAATCTCACCCGGTCCAAGCTGGAGCAGCTAACCGCCGAATTGATCGAGCGGAGCGTTGGGCCGGTGAACCAGGCGATGGCGGATGCCGGCTTGAACGCCAGTCAGATAGACGAGGTTATCCTGGTGGGCGGCCAGACCCGCATGCCGGCGGTCCAGGAGTCCGTTAAGCGCCTCTTCAACAAGGAGCCCCACAAGGGGGTGAACCCGGACGAGGTGGTGGCCATTGGGGCCGCGATCCAGGCCGGCGTGCTGAAGGGCGAGGTGAGGGACGTCCTGCTACTGGACGTTACACCCCTGTCCCTGGGCATCGAGACCCTGGGCGGAGTGGCGACCAAGCTGATCGACCGAAACACTACCATTCCAACCTCCAAGAGCCAGATATTTTCCACCGCGGCTGATAACCAGACCAGCGTGGAGATCCACGTGTTCCAGGGCGAGCGGCCGATGGCCTCCGAAAACAAGAGCCTGGGGCGCTTCATCCTGGACGGGATACCGCCGACATCCAGGGGGATGCCTCAGGTCGAGGTAACCTTCGACATCGATGCCAACGGCATCCTGAACGTCTCCGCCAAGGACAAGGCGACGGCCAAGGAGCAGCGGATCACCATCCAGGCGTCGAGTGGTCTAAGCAAGGAAGAGATCGACAAGATGGTGAAGGAGGCCGAGCTGCACGCCTCCGAGGACCAGAAGCGAAAAGACTTGGTGGAGGCCCGCAACACTGCCGACAGCGCCGCCTACCAGGCCGAGAAGATGCTGAAGGACCTCGAGGGCAAGTATTCGGCGGAGCTGAAGGAAGAGATCGAGGGGAAGATCGCCGCGGTGCGATCGGCGCTGCAGGGCGAGGATGTGGAGAACATCCGCCGGACGGCCGAAGAGCTTCAGCAATCGATGCAGAAGCTGGGTCAGGCCATCTACGGGCAGCAGCAGCCGGGTGGACAGCAGCCACCGCCTCCTGGCGGCGAGCAGCCCGGCGGCAAGGGTCCCGACGAGGGCACCGTGGAGGGCGAGTTCCGGGAGGTCTAGCGCCACGGCAGCGCTTTCTGGGGGACAAGGGCACATCTCACCGCAGGGAGCGCGGAGGACGCAGAGAGACGCACCGAATTCTCTGCGCTCCCTGTGCTCTCTGCGTACTCTGCGGTGCCGTTATTGGTGACAATAGAGCAGGAATCGGTTATATTTATCGAATGCGAGGCGAAGCTTAGCTTCCGCGGAGCGCAGAATTTCCGACTGTGGATGGAGGCCCGTAGACTGCTGGATGGCGACCAAAAGAGACTACTATGAGGTGTTGGGTCTTGGCCGCAACGCCACTCCTGACGAGATAAAGAAGGCCTACCGCAAGCTGGCGATGCAGTACCATCCCGACCGTAACTCGGATCATAGTGCTGCCGATCAGTTCAAGGAGGTCAAAGAGGCTTACGAGGTCCTCAACGAGCCCGAGAAGCGCTCTCGCTACGACCAGTTCGGCCACGCGGGCGTGGACGGCGCCTTGGGCTCCAGCGGCATGGGCGGCTTCGAGGGCTTCGGCGGCGGCTTCCCCTTCGGAGACATCTTCGAGACCTTCTTCGGCGGCGGGGGCGCGTCGGCATCGGCCCGGCGAAGGGCGCCGGGTAGAGGGACCGATCTCCGGTACGACCTCACCATTGAGTTCGAGGATGCCGTTTTCGGCACCGAGAGGGAGCTGGAGATCCCCCGTATGGAGGTCTGCCACATCTGCTCCGGTTCCGGCGCCGAGCCTGGCACCCAGGCCGTTGCCTGCCCCAAGTGCAACGGCACCGGCGAGTTCCGTCGCGTGCAGCAGTCGATCTTGGGGCAGTTCGTCAACGTCACCATGTGCAGCAACTGCAAGGGTGAGGGGAAGGTGAACGCCAACCCCTGCAAGAACTGCCATGGCCAGGGTCGAGAGAAGGTTGTTCGCCGGATCAAGGTGGGCATACCTGCCGGCGTGGACGACAACTCACAGATCCGGCTGACGGGCGAGGGGGAGCCGGGCGTCAACAGCGGCCCCAGGGGCAACCTCTACGTGGTGGTGGAGGTCAAGCCCCACCGCTACTTCCGGCGTGAGGCGAACGACATCGTTATCGACCTGCCGGTGAACATCGCCCAGGCCGCCCTCGGGAGCGAGGTCGAGGTGCCCACCGTGGACGGCCCGACGATGCTGAAGATACCGGCCGGGACGCAATCGGGTCGGGTGCTTCGGCTGAAAGGGAAGGGGGTGCCCTTCCTGAGGGATCGGGGTCGGGGCGACCAGCTGATACGGATTGGGGTCACCATACCGACCAACTTGACGGACAAGCAGAAGAAGCTGATGAAGGAGTTGGGGGAGACCTTCGGCCAGGATGTCACCCCGCAGGAGAACAAGGGCTTCTTCGACAAGGTCAAGGACGCCTTCGGAGTCTAGCCTTCCGTGGACCGGGGGCCGGGCTGTCCCCGAAAGCGGGTCCAGGGCGCAGCGCCTGGCGGGGTATGGGGTGTCCCCAATATCTTACACCTTCATCAGACACACTTCAGACACATTTCGTAGCCACGGCCTCAGGCCGTGGCTACGAAGTTTAGAGGACTAATGGATTGGATTGAGCTGAGCACACGGGCCGAGGCCGAGGCGGTGGATGCCGTTGTAGAGATCCTGAGCCCCTTGAGCCACGGCGGCGTCGCCATCGAGGAGCCGCTCACAGAGTCGCCTGAGCCCGGCAGGGTGGAGATCGACCTTTCCCAGCCCGTGACGGTGAAGTGCTACCTACCGGACGACGGCAAGAGTGAGAACAGGGTGGCCCGAGCCGAGGAGGCGCTGTGGCACCTGTCGCAGCTGCGCCGGATCGAGCCGCTCAAGGTCACCAGGGTCGCGGAGGAGGACTGGGCCGAGGCCTGGAAGGAGTTCTTTCACGTTCAGCATATCGGCCGGCGGCTCATCATCAAGCCGACCTGGCGGGAGCATCAGCCCGGCCCGGAAGAGGTGGTGATTGAGCTGGACCCCGGGATGGCCTTCGGCACCGGCCTGCACCCCACCACCCGCATGTGCCTGGAGTCTTGCGAGCGGCTGGTACAGAAAGGGATGCGAGTGCTGGATGTAGGCACTGGGTCGGGGATCCTATCGCTGGCGGCCATCGGGTTGGGCGCCGAGTCGGCCCTCGCGCTGGAGGTGGATCCCGTGGCCGTGGAGGTGGCGCGCAAGAACGTCGCCCTGAACGGACTGGATGATCGGATCCGGGTGCTCCACGGCAGCCTGGAGCTGCTGGGACTGCCGGTCGGGAGTGCGCCAACGACGGGTGAGCCCGCCGACAGCGAGGGCGAGTCCCTGGGAAAGGCTCGGGACGTAGCTCGCCCAGAAACCGTGGGTTCTGGTTTCGACCTGGTGCTGGCCAACATCATCGCCTCCGTCATCGCTGAGCTCGCTACCGCGTTACGCGACGCCGTGTCGCCGGGTGGGCTGCTGGTGGCGTCGGGCATAATCGACGAGCGGGTAGGGCTGGTGAGAGAGGCTCTGGCCGCCGCCGGCATGGAGATTCGGGAGACGGTGTCCGAAGGAGACTGGCGGACGCTGCTGTGTGAGCGTGGGCGCTCGTAGCTTTTTCGTCGATTCGTCCTGTTTCCACGGGGAGAGGGCGATCCTGCCCCCGCTGTTGGCCCGCCAGATCAGGAGCGTGCTGCGACTGCGCCCCGGCGACAGCATCGAGCTGCTGGATGGTTCTGGCGCCCTGTACGAGGCCCGGCTGTCCGAAGTGACCGCCGACGTGGTGGCGGCGGAACTGCTGGGGCGCAGAGAGCCTGCCACCGAGCCGTCGGTGAGGCTGGACCTGTACCAGGCGCTGCTCAAGGGCGAGAAGATGGAGCTGGTGCTCCAGAAGGGCACGGAGATTGGGGTGAGCCGCTTCGTCCCCGTCCTCAGCGAGCGATGCATCTCTCGACCCGCCGTATCGGAGTTGGAGCGCCGACTGGAGCGGTGGAGGACGATTGTTCGGGAGGCTGCGGAGCAGTCTGGCCGGGCGGCGTTGCCGGAGGTTGCCCCTCTGCATCGGTTTACCGGTGCCTGCAAAGAGGCCGTTTCCGCGGAGCTCGCGATGATGGCCTGGGAGGAGGAGCACGCGCGGTGGATCGGCGGTGCCGTCCGGATGGCCAACCTAAGCGCTGACCAGCCGCGGCAGGGGGCTGCGCGGCCCCGTGTGGCGCTGCTGATCGGGCCGGAGGGTGGCTTCTCCACACGGGAGGCCCGAGAGGCTGGGGAGGCCGGACTCAAGGTGGTGAGTCTGGGGCCGCGCATACTCCGCGCGGAGACGGCGGCGCTGGTGGCAGCCACGCTGGTGCTTTGCGAGACCGGGGACATGGGCCGCTAGAGGGGGCTGGGACCGGTGGGCGGGATTGTGACGCTGCTGACCGACTTCGGAACTGCCGACGGCTACGTCGCGGCCATGAAGGGCGCGATCCTGGCGATCAACCCGGCGGTGACTCTGGTGGACGTTACCCACGAGATCGGCCCTCAGCAGATCCGAGACGGCGCCTTCGTCCTGCACACCGTGCTCGGCCACTTTCCGTCCGGGACGATTTACCTGGCGGTCGTGGACCCCGGGGTGGGGACGGATCGGGCTGGTGTTGTCGTGGATATGGGCGGCTCCTTCTTCGTGGGGCCGGACAACGGGCTGCTCAGCTACATCATATCTAGCGCGCCGTCTGGGAGCGGGGGCGATTCGCCCGCGGCGCGTAGATGGGGGGACGCGGAGCCCCGGAGACTCGAGGACACCCCCGTACCACTTCCTGCGGGATGGCGTGCCGTCCGCATCGCCGAGAGCCGCTACTGGCTCCCCAACCCAAGCAATACCTTCCACGGTCGAGACATCTTCGCGCCCGTCGCCGCCCACCTCTCCATTGGCGAGCCGATGGATCGCTTCGGTCCGCCGCTTCAGCAGCTGTGGGCTTTCGAGATTCCGGTGCCGTGCCCTTCCCCGGATGGAGGGTTGGAGGGCACCGTGATCCATGTGGACCGGTACGGCAACCTTGTCACCAACTTCCGGGCCGCGGATCTGCCCGGTGGTATCCTTATCGTGGAGATCGGTGAGCACAGGATCGAGGGGCTTAGCCGCAGCTACGCTGGACACCGCGGGCTGTTGGCTCTGGTGGACGGCCACGGCTATTTGGAGATCGCCCTTCCCAACGGCTCTGCGCTGCGGGAGACTGGGCTTGGAGTGAGCACGCCGGTCCGAGTGTCAGGTGTAGAGTTCTCATGAGGCGGATACGTACTGCATCCATCGCGACTCTGGGCTGCAAGCTCAACCAGAGCGAGAGCGACCAGATGGCCCGCCGGTTGGCGGAGGCCGGCGTGCGCCTCGTTCCCTTCGGCGAGGCCGCCGATCTGTGCCTCATCAACAGCTGCACCGTAACCCACATCGGGGATAGGAAGTCGCGTCAGCTGATCCGCCAGGCCGTGCGGGCCAACCCCGAGGCATTCGTGGCCGTGGCAGGCTGCTACGCCGAGTTGGAAGCGGAGTCCGTGGCGGCCATCCCTGGTGTCGGTGCCGTCCTTGGCAACCGTGGCAAGGAGCGGCTGGTGGAAGTGCTGCGGGAGAAGGGGTTGGATCTGGGAAACGGACAGATCCTGCCCGGCTCTTCCGTATGGCTGGCGGACGCTACCCAGGCCGCCGGCCGTGAGGCGAGGCCGGCAGCCCGCACCCGGGCCTTCGTGAAGATCCAGGAGGGGTGCGACAACCGCTGCTCCTACTGCATCGTCCCCCAGGCCAGGGGGAAGGGGCGCAGCCGTCCGGGTGACGAGGTCGTCGGCGAGATCCGCGCGCTCTCCGCTGAGGGCTGCCGAGAGATCGTGCTGACAGGGGTGAACATCACCGCGTATGGGCGTGATCGGGGCTCGGCCGACTTGGCAAAGATCGCTCGTGGCATGGGCTTGCACGGCCTGATCGAGAGGATCCTGGCGGAAACCGAACTGTCCAGGCTGCGGCTGTCTTCTCTGCAGCCGGAGGATTGGGATCCCCGCTTCTGCGACCTATGGCGCTCCGGCCGGCTCTGCCGCCAGCTTCACCTCTCGCTTCAGAGCGGCTCCGACCCCGTTCTCAGGCGGATGCGCAGGCGCTACAATGGGGATCGGTACCGGCGGATCGTCGGCGAGGCGCGAGATGCGCTGCCGGGGGTGGCCATCACCACCGACGTGATCGTTGGCTTCCCGGGTGAAACCGAGGCAGAGCAGTTGGAAACCGAGAGCTTTCTTCGGGATATCGGGTTCGCTGGGCTGCACCTGTTCAAGTACTCGCCCCGGGCCGGAACGGCCGCGGCGGAGATGGCCGGCCAGGTGGACCCGAGGGTGAAGCAGGAGCGAAGCCGGCGGCTGATCGATCTGGGGAGGGAGATGGGAGACGTCTTCCGCGCCGGCTTCGAAGGCTCGGTGCTGAGCGTTCTATGGGAGGAGCGGGTCCCGGAGGCCGAGGCTAGGAAGCTTCTAAACGATGCCTCGGAGGTGCCCTGCTGGTCCGGCCTCTCGGACAACTACATTCGAGTCTATGCCCGCAACCCCCGGGAGGTGGCCGGCACCATCGGTGGCGCCCGGGTGGAGTCACTAGTCCCGGAGGGTGTGGCGGGCGTGGCCCTTCGCTAGACGGCTGAAAGGGGCAAACATGGACTGCACATTCTGCAAGATCATCGCACGCGAGATCCCCGCCAACATCGTCTTTCAAGACGACAAGATCACTGCCTTTCGCGACATCAAGCCCCAGGCACCGGTGCACATCGTACTGGTGCCCACCGAGCACCTCTCCAGCCTGCTGGGCCTCCGGCCCGAGAATTCCCACCTGATCGGCGACATGGCCTACGTCGCCACCGTGCTGGCGGAACGGGAGGGCGTGGCCGGAACCGGCTTCAGGCTGGTGATGAACTGTGGACCGGATGCCGGCCAGTCGGTCGACCACATCCACACGCATCTGCTGGGCGGGCGGGCAATGCAGTGGCCTCCGGGATAGGCCGCGCAGCGCACACCACTGGGGCTGTGGATAGTGTCGATGTAGAGCTTGAGGCACGTCATAGATTGGCTGATGACGCTAGGCATGGGTCGTGGTGAACCTCTGTCCCAAGAGCTGACACTGCTTCACCGTGGCCATGTCGCCCGGAGACCTCGCCTTCACCGCTCCGACTGCACCCCGACCGCTCTCGCTTGGCTCCCTGCCTGGTTGGCCTGCTCGCGCTTTTGAACTAGACGCCCTCACGAGCAGTACCTAGTATCCTCGTGGACATTCTAGGTATCGCGCGCTATTGCACTCTCGTGGTGAAGCAGTATATTAATTAATCGGTGGGCGGGCTATGCGCCTCCCCGCAATTGCAGTGCTCCGGGTGGGCAAGGCTCGTACTGGTCCTGGCATTGGAGCTGAAGGAATCAGTCCCTCAAAGGAGAGGGCGCATGGAGCTGGACCCCTGATACTCGCCTCGCAGTACTTCGGGTCTTGACCCTTCAAGGGCGACCGTCCTGTCGTCTTTCCTTCTCTCGCTTCGCGCTTCTTTCGCCAAGGCACCGCCGCAACCGGTTTTCTTCGCCTGCCTCCGGAGTGTATCCACGAGAAAAGGGAGGGCATTTGGAGAAGTTGGCTCCTGGGTAGTGGACGCGGGGGAGCTTCTTCCTCGGGAGATCCATTGGCCTTTTCAGACAAGCATTCTAAGTATGGAGGAGGACTCTAGTTATGGTCGACGAGAACATGACTAAAGAGGAGAGTAAGGAACCGAAAGAACCGCGCACGTTTTCCAGACGGCGATTCCTTCTTGGATCCGGGCTGGTCGTGGGTAGCGCCGTCGCTGCCGGTGTCGCTGGGACCACGCTAGCTCCGGCCACGGCCGAGGCAAATGGAGATGCGGCAACTATAGCCCTAGCCCCGGCTGGGGAGGTCGTTCAGCAACCGGTCGCTGCCCCTCAGACGGCATGCGTCGCCGTTGCACAAAGCGAGGGCTATCTCGTCGTGGATTCTAAGAAGTGCGCCGGTTGTCTCAACTGTATGGCTGCCTGCTCCCTGGCCCATGAAGGAGAGGCAAATCCCTCTCTGTCTAGAATACAGATAGTTCAGGATACGTTCCAGCGCTATCCGAATGACTTGCAGCAGTACCAGTGCCGGCAATGCACCTCCCCGATGTGCGTCCAGAACTGCCCCACCGGTGCTTGTCATGTCGATACCGCCAACGGAAACGTGAGGGTGATAGATCAAGCGGTATGCATTGGCTGCCAGACTTGTCTTAGCTCCTGCCCGCAAACACCGCACAGGACCATCTGGAACCCCACCACAAAGAAGGCCTCGAAGTGCGACCTGTGCCTCAACACACCAAACTGGGGTGAACAGGGCGGCCCCACCGGCAAGCAGGCGTGCGTAGAAGTCTGTCCGATGAAGGCGATAAAGCTGGTGACCGATACGCCTAGCCAGATGGAAACCGTGGGCTACAACGTCAACTTGCGGAAGCCGAGCGTCGCTGACCTATTCATGGACGTAGACTAGCGGCGATTATTGGTGAGGAGATGAAACATGGCTAATGGATATACGGGTAAGATTTTGCGGGTGAATCTTACCACCAACGAGATTAGCAGCATAGATACCAGCGAGTACGAGCAGTGGGTCGGCGGCCATGGGATGGGATCAGCCATCTTCTGGGACTTAGTTCCCGACAAGACAATCGACGGCTTTGACCCACGAAATGTTGTCACCCTCATGCCCTCCCCCCTCGCCGGAACCCTGGCCCCTTGCACCGGAAGGACAGAGGTTCAAGGCATCGGCGTACACGCATATCCCACTGCATGGTTCACAAGGAGCAACTTCGGCGGTTCATTTGCCGCTCAGGTGAAGTGGGCCGGTTGGGATGGAATCGTTGTCGAGGGCAAGGCAGATAAACCGGTCTGGATAAGCATCGTCGACGATAAGGTAACCATCAACGATGCCAGCGACAAGGGAGACGGCCTCTGGGGCTTGACTACGTCGAAGACTCAGAAGGCAATCTGGGACAAAGTAACCAATAAACACCGGTATCCCGGGTGGCTGGCGATCGGGAACGGCTACACTACTCAGCGCCCCGCGGTCGTGTGCATTGGTCCGGCCGGCGAGCATCTAGGTCGTATTGCCACGTTAGTACATGGTGGTGGCAGTAGCGCCGGCCAGGGGGGATTCGGTGGTGTCTTTGGTTCGAAAAATCTGAAAGCAATCAGTGTCTTGGGAACTGGTAGCGTACCGGTTGCAGACAGCAAGGCTTTGATAGAGGCACGGGTAGCGTTCGCAAAGTCTCAATTCGATATTGACAACCCGCAGGACGGCCAGTTCTACATGCCGGGACAGGGTTCAGACCCGCCCGTGGCGGTTGTCGAGTCAAACCATGTGACAGGTTGTACATCCTGCGCCATGCCTTGCCGCCGACGATATGTGGATGGCGTCTGCAATGAATCGCAGTGCGGCGAAGTTCACTGGTACATCACAGCTACAACGGACGATGTTATCTACGGGACCATCGACCTGGTACAAGAGTACGGTCTCAATATCAGCGACGTGTCCATCGACGACAACAACCGGTACCTACTGCAGCTCTATAAGGAGGGCATTCTCGGCCCTGGCAAGCAGATTGACTCCAGCCCGCTGCCCATGGAGGAGATCATCAATGGGACCCAGGCGGGTGCCGAGGCCTACATCCATGCCATTGCCTACCGGGAAGGTATCGGCAACGATCTGGCCGAGGGCCTAATGCGGGCCGCGCAGAAATGGGGCACGGCTGAGAAAGACCTCGAAACCGGCCGTTTGTTCATGCCGGGTTATGGGATTATGTGGCACAGCTGGTTCCCTGCCGTCTATTGGGCCTATGGTTCCATCCTGTCGGACAGGGACATCAATGAGCATGATTTCAGCTCAATGCCCACCTATCTGCCTGCAGACGAGGCCATCAAGCGATATACCGACATCCTGAGCCCCTACAACGATCCATTCATGATGGACTACAACTGGCAGGGCAAGGATGGCACCAACATGGCCGCGGCCATTGCGACCGGCATTTACTCAGAGAGCAAGGCGAAGCTGGTGGCCTGGCACCGGGACTTCACGCGGTTCTGGAAGCAGACACTGAACTTCTGTGAGAGCTTCCAATCGAAGGGCCTCATCAGTGGCGCAGCGCCGGACTACAAGGGATTTACTCCGGGCATGGAAATCAATATGCTCAAGGCCGTCACCGGAAAGGATCTCTCGCTTATTGATGGCCTGAACCTGGGCCGGAAGATCTATACCCTGGATAGGGCTATCTGGGCCTTGCAGGGCAGAACTCGCGACCAGGAAGTGTTCGCCCCATGGGTATACAAGCCCGGAACGGGTGAAGGAGAAGTTCAGCCTGCGGGCGGGAGCACCAAGAAGAACGCCCCGATGTGGGATGGCTCGGGGTGGTCCTACCAGGCGGCCGGCGACATGTTCCTGGATTGGAACGCCTTCGAAGAGTGGAAGACCAAGTTTTACAAGCTCGAGGGCTGGGATACCAAGACCGGCCAGCCTACCAGGCCAACTCTGGAGAAACTGGGCTTGAAGAATGTGGCCGACGAGCTTGAAGCCAAGGGGAGGTTGGGAAGCTTAGTCTAAGAAGCGTATAGCCCACTCCTAACGAAGCCAGACATTGTCAGTGCTTCCAGCCGGCAATGCTGGACGCACCAAGAGTGCGTACGGGCATGGTTATGGAATTGCCGTAGTGATCCAACAGGAAATCGGGTCACTACGGCAAGAGCACCTTATACGACCGCGATCACGGGCGGCATCCAGTTCGTCGTCGTGCTTTGGCCGCTCCTAGCCGCTCTTGAATCCCGGCTCTTCTGCCAGCGCATTATGCTAGGGGCCGTCCATTTCGAGGCGGCCGCTAGCACTTTCTTCCCTTGTAGCGCCGCTCTATGGGGAGTAAAATAAAGTATACAGTTTCTAAATTCGCCCTCTGACGGAAAACGAGGAGGATTCGACCATGGACGTTGTGGACCGGCGAGTCCTGCCCAACGACTTCGCGATGACAGCCTGGCGGCCCAGGAGGTTGCGGGCGTCCCAGGTGATGCGCGACCTGGTGTGCGAGACCAGGCTCGACCTGAAATCCATCGTCTATCCCCTGTTCATCGCCGAGGGCCACGGCATCAGGAACGAGGTGAGTTCCATGCCCGGGGTCTACCAGTGGTCGCCGGACAGGTTGGCCGGCGAGGCCAGGGAGATCGCCTCCATGGGGATCCCCGCGGTGCTGCTGTTCGGCGTGCCCGACAGGAAGGATGACCTTGCGTCCGAGGCCTACAGGAGTGATGGCATAGTTCAGCGGGCCATCGCCACCATCAAGGAGGCCGCCCCCCAGTTGATGGTGGTCACGGACGTCTGCCTCTGCGAGTACACCAGCCACGGCCACTGTGGCGTCGTGGAGAACGGGCAGGTGCTGAACGACCCCACCCTGGAACTGTTGTCCCGCACCGCCCTCTCCCACGTGGAGGCAGGCGCCGACATGGTGGCCCCCTCCGATATGATGGACGGCAGGGTCGGCGCGATCCGGCGTACGCTGGACTCCGCTGGGCACGAAATGGTGCCGATCATGGCTTACAGCGCCAAGTACGCCTCGGCCTTCTACGGCCCTTTCCGTGAGGCTGCCGACTCTGCCCCTCAGTTTGGCGACCGCCGGGGATATCAGATGTCGCCGACCAACGCCCGTGAGGCGCTGCGGGAGGTGGAGCTGGACATCCAGGAGGGGGCAGACATGGTGATGGTGAAGCCGGCACTGGCCTACCTGGACGTGATTGCCAGGGTGAGGGATGCAGTGAAACTGCCGGTTGCCGCCTACAACGTGAGCGGCGAGTACTCCATGGTGAAAGCCGCCGCGAAGATGGGGTGGATGGATGAGAAGCGAACCGCGCTGGAGATCCTCACGGCCATCAAGCGGGCCGGGGCGGACATCATCATCACCTACTTCGCCAAGGATCTAGTGCGCTGGCTACAGGAGGGGTGACCGGCGCGGGCACGTGACCCCGTGTCGCTACGATCAGGCGGCAGGGCAGAGGACACTGCCCTACAAGTTGGCTTATCGGCGACTAACCGGCCGGTGTTGCAGCATCGTGACAGATTGAGCGAAGTTGCTTGACCCCCTCAGGGGCCAATGCTAGCATGAGGCACAGAGGTGTAGTCGCCCCCGGTTGGAAGCTTAGAAAGGATCACCGATAATGGAAAAAGGCTCTCCCTCCAACGCCTCTACGAAGCCTACGAATTCGGTGGAGATCGACCTCACGTGGTGTAAGTCCTGCTCCATATGTGTGGCCTTCTGTCCAACCAAAGCGCTGTCCGCCGACGAGGTGGGCACCCCCCATCTGACCAGTCCGGAGAAGTGCACCGCCTGTGGCCTGTGCGAAATGATGTGCCCGGACTTCGCCATCGAGGTGATCAAGAACCGATGATCGACGACAGACCGAAGCCGATTCTGCTTCAAGGCAATGAAGCCATCGCCGAGGGCGCCCTCGCGGCGGGCATGCGCTTCTTCGGCGGCTACCCCATCAGCCCGTCCTCGGAGATCGCGGAGACCCTCGCGAGGCGACTCCCACAGCTGGGAGGTACATTCATCCAGATGGAGGACGAGATAGCCAGCATATCCTCCATCATCGGCGCGTCCATCGCCGGAGTGAAGTCGATGACGGCCACCAGCGGCCCGGGCTTCTCGCTTATGCAGGAGGGGATCGGGTTTGCCGCCATGGCGGAGACCCCCTGCGTGATCGTCAACGTGCAGCGGATGGGACCCAGCACCGGGGTGGCCACCGCCGCTGCCCAGGCGGACGTCATGCAGACCCGATACGGTACCCACGGGCCTCACCCGATGATCGCCCTTTCGCCCTCCTCCGTGAAGGAATGCTTTGACATAACAGTCAAGGCGTTCAATCTTTCAGAGAAGTATCGCACCCCGGTGGTGATCCTGGCCGACGCCGTGGTCGCCCACCTCCGGGAGGTGGTCACGCTGCCTAGAGCCGAGGAGATCGAGGTGGTGAACAGGGCGCGGCCCGACGGCCCTCCCGGCACTATCCGGCCCTTCGCGGCCGGCGATGGCGATGGGATTCCACGGGTCCCCGACTTCGGCAGCGGCTACCGCTACCACATCACAGGCCTGTTCCACGATGAGACCGGCTTCCCCACCACCATCCCGGACAGTGTTCAGGCGACCACGGAGCGGCTGGTGAACAAGGTGGATGCCCATTCGGATGAGTTGGCCGAGGTCGAATACCTCTTCATGGATGATGCCGAGGTGGTGGTGGTCTCCTTCGGCTGCTCCGGGCGGCCGTCCCGAGCGGCCGTCAAGGCGGCGCGGGCCAGGGGGATCAAGGCGGGGCTGCTGCGGCTGATAACCATCTGGCCCTTCCCGGAGCATGTGATCAAGGCGGTGGCGGAGAAGATCCCGAGGATGGTGGTGGCCGAGATGAACCTGGGTGAGGTTGCCGCCGAGATCCGGAGGATTACCCGCAACGACGTGGCCGTGACTCAGGTGAACCGGCACGATGGAATGCTGATCACGACCGGCCAGGTGCTCAGCGGGATCGAGGGGGTGATGCAGCATGGCTAACGCGCTGGCGGCCAAGTATCTGAGGGTCGACCGGCTCCCCCACATCTGGTGCCCCGGGTGTGGCATCGGGCAGATCGTGAACGGTGCCATTAGGGCAATAGACAAGGTGGGGCTGGATCAGGATAAGACGGTGATCGTGTCCGGCATCGGCTGCTCCAGCCGGGCCACCGGATATATGAACTTCGACACCCTCCACACGACTCACGGGCGGGCGCTGGCCTTTGCCACGGGGATCAAGCTGGCGAAGCCCGAGCTGAACGTGATAGTCATCATGGGTGACGGGGACTGCTCGGCAATTGGAGGAAACCACCTGATCCACGCCGCGCGCCGCAACATCGACGTGACGGCGCTGGTGATCAACAACCAGATCTACGGCATGACGGGCGGCCAGTACTCACCGACGACGCCTGTGGACTCCATGGCGACGACGGCGCCCTATGGGGATGCCGAGCCCGGGTTCGACCTGTGTGCTCTTGCACAGGCAGCCGGAGCGACCTTTGTTGGGAGGGTGGCGCCGGTGCGGATGCCCGACTTGATCGACACCTTCGCCAAGGCGCTGCAGCACACCGGCTTCTCCTTCGTGGAGGCGGTGTCCCAGTGCCCCGTGTACTTCGGCCGGATGAACCGCCAGGGTGGGCCCGTGCAGATGCTGCTGAAGCAGAAGGAAATCACCGTCCCGATGCGCGTGGCCCAGCGGAACCCGGAAGAGGCCAAGGGCAAGCTGCTCACCGGCGTGCTGTACGAGGGGGAGCGACCAGCCTACGAGACCCTATACCACCAGGTGCGGCTGAAGGCTTCTCGGAAGGCAGGTGAGTATGTCTAGGACTCTTGAGGTATCTCTGGGCGGCTCTGGCGGGCAGGGGTTGGTGCTGATGGGGCTGATCCTGGCGGAGGCCGCGGGCATCTACGAGGGCCGGAACGTAGTCTCCAGCCAGCTGTACGGTCCCGAGTCTCGGGGTGGTGCATCCCGCTCCGACGTGATCATCAGCGACGAGGAGATCGACTACCCCGAGGTGGAGAACCCGGACATCCTATTCGTATTCAATCAGGCCGCGGCCAGCAAGTACGTGGCTCACCTGAAGCCGGGCGGAACGGTGATCTACGACTCCACATACGTCACCAACCCGCCTGCGGTGGAGGGCACGGTATTTCTGCTGCCCATAACGCAGTTGGCGCGGGAGAAGGTGGGGATGGACATCGTGGCCAACATAGTGGCCATTGGTGCGATCAACACCCTGACCGGCATCGTATCCCGGGAAGCGCTGATCAAGGTGGTGATGGATCGGGTTCCCAAGGGGACCGAAGAGGTCAACAGGAAGGCGCTCCAGGCCGGCTTCGAGGCCGCGGAGACGCTGATCAGCGAGGCAAAGCCCGCGTAATCACGAGTCACAAAGGCCGTGTCTCTGTGTTGTCAAGCCGGCGGTTGGGGGAGAGCAGAGTTGAAACTGTATGAGTTTCAGGCGAAGAGGGTGTTCGCCCAGGGTGGGATCTCGGTGCCTCAGGGAGAGGTGGTACAGGATCCCGAGGACGCTGCCCGGGTCGCCGAACGGCTGGGCCGGGTGGTGGTGAAGGCGCAGGTACACGTGGGTGGTCGCGGAAAGGCCGGCGGGATCAAGCTGGCAAACACACCGGCCGAGGCCAGGCAGTACGCGGCCGGGATGCTGGGCAGGCCGCTGAAGGGCTTCACGGTGAACTACGCCCTGGTGGAGGAGGCCCAGAACATCGCCGCCGAGTACTACCTGGGGATCACCATCGACCGGAACGCGGACAAGGCGATCGCGATGCTCAGCAGCATGGGTGGGGTGGACATCGAGGAGGTCGCCGCAACCCAGCCGGAGAAGATCGCCAAGCTGCACATCGATCCGGCCTGGGGGCCGTGGGATTTCCAGCTGCGAGATCTGGTGGCCCGGGCTGCCCTGGATCCCAGGGTGTCTCGAGAGATAGCGGCTGTGATCCGCAAGCTGTACAACGTGTTTCTGACGTCGGACGCATCGCTGGCGGAGATCAACCCGCTGATTGTGACGGCCGACGGCAAGGTGGTGGCGGCGGACGGCAAGTTCGATGTGGACGACAACGCCCTTTTCCGGCAGAAGGAGCTGCTGAAGTACCGAGAGGTCTCGGAGGCAGACCCCATCGAGGCCGAGGCGGCGAAGCTGGGAGTCGCTTACGTGCGTCTGGATGGGAATATTGGGGTAATCGGAAACGGCGCCGGCCTGGTGATGACCACGCTGGATATCCTGAGCCGCAACTGCGGGAAGGCCGCCAACTTCTGCGACCTGGGGGGCGGCGCCAAGGCCGAGACGGTGCGCCAGGACCTGGGGCTGGTGTTGATGAACCCCAACGTCAGGGGGGTACTGTTCAACATCTTTGGGGGCATCGTCCGTTGCGATGAGGTGGCCAAGGGGATCATCGACGCGACCGGGACCATGGATATCAAGGTGCCCATAGTGATCCGGATGTCCGGCACGAAGGCGGCCGAGGGGCGGGAGTTGCTGAAGGGCACCAACCTGATCCCGGCCGCAACGGCGCAGGAGGCCGCCCAGAAGATCATCGAGCTGGTGAAGGGCTGGGGAGGATAGACGATGTCGGTTCTGATCAACAAAGACACTCGCGTCGTGGTGCATGGAATAACGGGGCGTGAGGGTGCCTTTCACAGCGGAAAGATGATCGAGTACGGCACCAAGGTGGTGGCCGGCGTGACCCCCGGCAAGGGTGGCACGGTGCAGAACGGCGTGCCGGTCTTCGACAGCGCGGCAGAGGCCGTGAAGGCCACCGACGCCAACACCTCCATCGTCTTCGTCCCCGCCCCCTTCGCGGCCGACTCGGTGGTGGAGGCGGCGGATGCGGGGGTGAAGCTGGTGGTGTGCATCACCGACGGCATTCCCACACTGGACATGGTGCGCGTGGTCAACTACATCAGGCCGAAGGGGGTTCGACTCATCGGCCCCAACTGCCCCGGGTTGATCAGCCCCGGCGAGGCGAAGGTGGGGATCATGCCGGCGGAGGTTTACCGCGAGGGATCCATTGGAGTGATCTCTCGCAGCGGCACCCTGACCTATGAGACCTGCGACCACATCACCAATATGGGGATGGGGGTCTCCACCTGCATCGGGATCGGCGGCGACCCGATCATCGGCACCCGTTTCATCGACGCGCTCAAGCTGTTCCGGGATGACGATGGAACAAAGATTGTGGTGCTGATCGGGGAGATCGGCGGCTCCGACGAGGAGACCGCCGCCGCTTACATCAAGGAGACGAGCTACCCCAAGCCGGTGGTGGCCTTCATCTCTGGGAGGTCGGCGCCCGCGGGCAAGCGGATGGGGCACGCCGGGGCGATCATCTCCGGCGGGACGGGAACCCCCCAGGCGAAGGTGAAAGCGTTCGAGGAGGCCGGTGTGCCGGTGGGCAACACCCTGGAAGAGGTGGTGCAGCTGGCGAAGGAGCGGCTGGGCTAGGGCACGTGTCGCCCTCATCCACCCTTCGGCGGGGGTACTGTACCCTGAGCTAGTTGGTGAATTCCTGGCTGAACATGCTACCCCGGAACTCGCTCTTGATCACCCCGATCCCCACTTTTCCGAACTCCGGCCGCAGAATGTTGGCTCTGTGGCCGGGGCTGTTCATCAGCCCCTCATGGGCAATCTCGGTATTGGGTGCATAGGCAAGATTCTCGCCTGCTACTGAGAAGTTAATGTCCGCCTGCTTCATCCGGTCGAAGGGCGATCCGGAGACCGGCGAGTTGTGGGCAAAGTAGCCCATCTGGAACATCTCCATGGAGTGGGCCCGGGCGACCTGCTTCAACTGGTCGTCCATCTGCAGCGGCTTCAGCCCCGCCTTCTGTCTCTCCGAGTTAACCATCTGCAGCATCCTCTCCTCTGCCTCGGGGTCCGGGGTCAACTGCCCCAGCTGGCCGAAGTTGACTTGCATACCCTCCTCGGTCTGAGGCGGGGTGAGGAAGCTGAGGCCATCGCTCAAGTCGCGGCCCATCAAGCTGTCCAGCCTGGGGGCGCCGTTCACCGCTGCCACCACCATTTGGCTGCCGATGGTGGAGCGCTCTATGCCCGCGGAGATTTGGGGAACCAGTGGGAAGAGGGCGAAGGGTAGCAGCGCCAGTGTGGCGAAGATCATCCCCTTGATGATCCCGGGGAAAGCTCCCAGGATGTGGTCGATGATGGCGATGGGCCCGAAGAACAACAAGAGGGGACGGCTAAATCGAAACAGAAGGTTGACCACAGCGGAGTAGATGCCCATAGCGATCAGCACTATGGCGAGGAAGGCCCCGAGTGTGGCAACGGCCCGGGGAATCTGGACAAACTGCAGGATGAGGCCGGCTGCTTGGCGATACCACAGAGCCCCCGCTCCCAGGGAGGCAATCATCCCCGCCAGGTCCAGGGCGCCCATCATGAATCCCCGCTGGATGCCGAAGCCCACGTAGGCCAGCAGAACCAGCAGGACGCACCAGTCTATCCAGTTGAACTGCTGAAGAAGATCAAAGAGCTGCACGGACTAATCGACTCACACGGACTAATCGACTGAGTTGATGTGTGGAAGAAATTGGAAGATCTTTACCGGCGCATTCTGAGGCGTGCGCGCGGATATAGCAAGCGAGATTTGCACCATGTGTCGAGATTTGTAGGCATCGTTCACGACAGGGGTGGCAGTTGTAGCGTCGGGGACGAGCCCCGACGCTACAGACTCACACTGTCACCCTATCTACCCGCTCTCATGAACCATGCCCTTGACACCGGGTGCGGGCCTTGGATATGCTAATTTTCAGAGACGCTGACCGAGAGGAGTAGGCAAAGACGGGCCGAAAGAGAAGGGGGTCGCCGGCTGGAAGCCCCCGCGGAGACGTCTGCTGAAGGTCGCTTGGGAGTCGGCGCGCTGAACGCGTAGCGTCAGGCGCGTCCGGGGTACGCCCGTTACAGCGTCAGAGGGTCGCCTGCCGCGAGCCGGCGGCCGAACCGAGGTGGTACCACGAAGGCTCCTTCGTCCTGGGATGAAGGGGCCCTTTACGTTCTGGTGCCGCTGATTGATTGATTGAATGACTGTAGACCGAGAGTTCTGAGTGCTCGGTGCTGAATTAGCTGGTCGGCACCCAGCACTCGCACCCAGCGCTGCTACGGGGGAGACGACATGAGCGAGATCACCGCCACGGGGATGGCAAAGAGCTACGACCCGAAGCTGCACGAGGACAACTGGTACAGCTTCTGGGAAGACAACGGATACTTCAAGCCGGAGGTCAACCCTGAGGGGAAGCCCTTCTGCATCATTATGCCTCCCCCCAACGTCACGGGCGAACTGCACGTGGGGCATGCCCTCACGGCCTCCGTCGAGGACATACTCACCCGCTGGCACAGGATGATGGGCGACGCAGCCCTCTGGCTGCCAGGCGAGGACCACGCTGCCATCGCCGCCCAGAACGTGGTGGAGCGTGAGCTGGCCAAGGAGGGGTTGACCCGCCACGACCTGGGTCGGGAGCGCTTCCTGGAGCGGATGTGGGATTGGACCCACAAGTACCGCCATATCATCGCCGACCAGCACAAGAGGCTCGGGGCATCTTGCGACTGGAGCAGGGAACGCTTCACCATGGACCCCGGACCCTCCAAGGCGGTCCGCACCACCTTCGTCCGGCTGTACGAACGCGGCCTGATCTACAAGGGCAACCGGATCATCAACTGGTGCCCTCGCTGCTCCACGGCCCTCTCGGATCTCGAGGTGGATCACTCGGATGAGGATTCCAGCCTCACCTACGTGAAGTACCCGCTGGTTCCGAAAGATGGCCAGGCCGGCGGCGAGCCGGAGCACCTCGTGGTGGCTACCACCAGGCCGGAGACGATCCTGGGCGATACGGCCATCGCCGTGAACCCTGATGACCCGCGATACACGAACGTGATCGGCCGTCTGGCGGTCGTGCCCGAGATCGGCCGAATCATCCCAATCGTTTCCGACGAGGTGGTGGACAAGGCTTTTGGCTCCGGCGCCGTTAAGGTGACCCCCGGCCACGATCCGACGGACTTCGAGATCGGGCTGCGCCACAACCTGCCAATCGTGCAGGTGATTGGCAAGGACGACAGGATGACCGATGCGGCCGGGAAGTACGCCGGCATGCAGAAGCTGGAGGCCCGCACGGCGCTGGTGGCCGATCTGAGGGAGGGAGGGCTGATCCTGAAGGTCGATCCGCTGCGCCACGCCGTGGGCCACTGCCAGCGCTGTCGCACCGTGGCCGAGCCGCTGGTGATGGAGCAGTGGTACGTTAGGATCAAGCCGTTGGCGGAGCCCGCTATCGAGGCGGTCAGGGACGGCCGGACCAAGATCGTGCCCGAGCGGTTCGCCAAGGTGTACTTCAACTGGATGGAGAACATCCGCGACTGGTGCATCTCCCGCCAGCTGTGGTGGGGCCACCGGATACCGGTGTGGTACTGCGACGACTGCGGCGAAATCATCGTCTCGGTGGAGGACCCGACGGAGTGTTCCGCCTGCCACGGCGCGAAGCTGCAGCAGGATCCGGACGTGCTGGATACCTGGTTCTCCTCCGGCCTGTGGCCCATCTCGACCCTGGGCTGGCCCGACGACACCGAGGATCTGCGGAAGTTCTACCCGACCTCCGTGATGGAGACGGGCTACGACATACTGTTCTTTTGGGTCGCCCGGATGATGATGCAGTGCATGGGGATGGTGGGGAAGGAGCCATTCCGCCACGTCTACCTGCACGGCCTCGTCCGGATCGACGGCGAGAAGATGAGCAAGTCCAAGGGCAACGTGGTCAATCCGTTGGCACTGATCGACCAGTACGGAGCCGACGCCCTGCGCTTTGCCCTGGTGACGGGCACCACGCCCGGCAACGACTCCCAGATGTCGATGACGAAGATCGAGGCGAGCCGCAACTTCGCCAACAAGCTGTGGAACGCGGCGCGCTTTGTCGTGTCCAACGTGCCGGACTGGAAGCCGGGCGATCTGAGTGCGCCGATGGCGCTGCCTGAGGAGCCGGGCGCTACCCAGGCGGACCGCTGGATCGTGAGCCGGCTGAACGCGGTGGCCGCGGACACCCAGCGGCTGCTGGAGTCGTGGCAGCTGGGCGAGGCGGCCAGGAACCTGCACGACTTCATCTGGGGCGAGTACTGCGACTGGTACATCGAGATCGCCAAGATGCAGCTGCGCGAGGCGTCGGCTCCCAGCTCTCAGCCGCCAGCAGCCGGATCCCAGCACTCAGCACTCAGCACTCTGCACACCCCGTCAGCGGAGGTGACGCGCCAGGTACTGGCGTCGGTGCTGGAGCGGGCGCTGCGGCTGCTGCACCCCTTCATGCCGTACGCAACGGAAGAGGTGTGGCAAAGCCTGGTGGGCCGGCCGGCCCAGAAACCCGTGGCCGGGATACCGGCATCCATCATGATCGCCCCGTGGCCCGAGACCGGCGCGCGAGACCGCGATGCGGAGGTCCGCATGGAGCGGGTGATGGAGATCGTCCGAGGCATCCGGAACACCCGTGCTGAGAATGGTGTGGATCCGGCGAAGTTTGTGCCGGTCGTGCTGCTGGCGGGCGAGGAGTCTGGCTTGATGCGCAGCCAGTCGGCGACCATTTCGGCCCTTGCGCGGGTGCAGCCGCTGGAGATCCGGGAAGGGGGCGAGCGACCGAGGCGAGCCCTAACCCTGATCGCGGGTAGCGTGGAGGTCTATCTGCCGCTGGAAGGTCTGTTCGACGTGGCCCAGGAGACGGCGCGGCTGGCCAAGGAGATCGAGTCGACCGAGGGGGATGTTCAGCGGGGCGAGGCGCTGCTGAGCAAGCCCGGCTTTGCGGAGAAGGCTCCAGCCCAGGTGGTGGCGAAGGAGCGAGAGAAGTTGGAGGCGTATAGGGAGCGGCTGGACCGACTGCGGGAGCGGCTGGGGATGCTGAAGGCGTAGCTATCAGCAGTCAGCTATCAGCCGTCAGCAGACGGCTTCCTACGGGTGGGTGATCTGCGGCATCATGGTTCATGAGAGCGGGTGGATATGGTGACAGTGTGAGTCTGTAGCGTCGGGGACGAGCCCCGACGCTACAACTGACACCCCTGTCGTGAACCATGCCTGATCTGCAGCTTGGCGGCATCCAAGGTGTTGCGCAGCAGCACCGCGTTGGTGGTGGGTCCGGTTCCTCCGGGCACGGGAGTTATGGCGCCGGCCACCCCCTTAACAGCCTCAAAGTCCACGTCCCCTACCACTTTGCCCTCTACCACGTTGATCCCGAAGTCCAGGACGACGGCGCCTGGTTTCACCATGTCGGCCGTGATCATCCGCGCCTTGCCTATGGCCGCCACCAGGATATCCGCACGCCGCGTCACCTCAGGCAGGTTCCGGGTGCGGGAGTGGCAGACTGTGACGGTGGCGTGCTCCTGGAGAAGAAGGAAGAACATCGGCTTGCCCACGATGTTGCTGCGGCCGATTATCACCGCCTCCTTCCCCTTGATCTCGATTCCGGAGCGCTTCAGGATCTCCAATCCCCCCAGGGGCGTTGCGGGCACGAAGGCCGGCCTCCCCAGGGCCAGCAGTCCGGCGTTGTGCGGGTGGATGCCGTCCACGTCCTTCAGCGGCGAGAGGCGAGAGGTGACCATTTCCTGGTTGAGGTGGGGAGGTAACGGCATCTGGACGATGACACCGTGCACCCTCGCGTCCTGGTTAAGTTCGACAATGGTGTCCCTGAAATCGGCCTCTGAGGTGCCCGCGGGCAGCTGATGGAGGATGCAGACCATCTCGGCGGCCGCGAAAGCCCTTTCGATGCGCTTGACGTAGGCGGTGGCGGCGGGGTCGTCGCCCATCTGGACGATGGCAAGCTGAGGAGTGATCCCGTACTCTCTCTTGAAGTTGAACAACTCCTGGGCCAGTTCGGCCCTGATTTGCTCGGCCACAGGCTGACCCCGCAGCAGTTGCACTGTCATGTGCCCCTCCCTCACCGTTGTGCTGAGTGTCGTGTGCTGAGCGCCGTGTGCTGATTGCTTCGATCCCAACGGGATGTGCAGGATAACCTGGATATGCAGGATCGGGAACGATGAATCTGGTTCCTATCCTGTTTCTTCCGCCTCGTCTCCCCGTGTCCCTCGCATCGGCTACAGACGGGCGGTGCCCTCCTGGACGGCTGTCTCCACCTTCTCGTGGAGCCCGGGGAGGAGGGCCTGAGCCTGCCGGTTCAGGTCGGCCGCTGCCGCGCGGTCCTTCACACCCCTCAAGTTGATGTCCACGTTGATTACCGCGCCCCTGAGAGCCCCTTCAGCCAGAAAGGCGGCCATTGCCACGTCGCCAATGGCCTGCACGTTGGTGGTTCTGGCTGCCGGCCGCGCCAGCTCTATCACCTCGGCGCAGAAGCGAGCGATCTCCAGCGGCACACAGCTGGCCTCCAGGGTCGCCTCCTCGATGTGGGCGGCACGGGCCTGCTTCTCTTCATCGGTCCCCTTGGGCAGGAGGTATCCGTCCATAATCTTGCCGAAGGCTTGGGCGTCGGCATCCACGAGCTCGTGGAGCCGAACCCTCAGCTCCTCCGACCGCTTCAGGATGCCCTGCACCTCCTCCTGGACCGCAGCGTACTTCGGTTTCCCGATGGTCAGATTGGACACCATGCTGATCAAACCGGCAGCCATGGCGCCGGCCAGCGCGGCGATCCCGCCGCCTCCCGGTGTTGGTGAGGACGAGGATAACATCTCCAGAAACCGGTCGATGGGCATGGTTCCCAGGGAACCAGGGGTCTCGTTCGCGCTCAATGAGCTACCTCCACGATGGTGACGTCGGCTGTCGGCTATCAGCCGCGTACGGGATGGCAACATGGGGTCCACGGCCGATTATATATTCCATGTGGAAGCCGCCACAAGGGATCCGGCAATCGCTCAGTAGGCGAGGCTGTCTCAACCCGCCCTGCCACAGGGTTCCCCGTTCAGCTGCATGGGCGACTCTTGGGAGGAGTGCGGGGCCGCCATTGCGCCCGCGGCCCTTGGGCCATAGAATCGCGGGATGCCCCGGCACGGCGCGTCGCCCGGGGGCGGGAAGGCCCGTGAAGGCAAACGGCAGAAAGGCAGTGAGGATGGTAGAAGTGATGAAGTTGGCCATTGTTGGCGGTACTCTCATCGACGGAACCGGCAAGGACCCGGTGCGCGATGCTGTCGTGTTAGTGGAGGGGAAGACCGTCAAAGGGGTGGGGCGGAAAGGCCAGTTGGGCATTCCTAACGGGTGCCGCGTCGTGGACGCCACCGGAAAGACGGTGACGCCCGGCCTGATCGACAGCCACCTGCACATCTCCAGCACCACCATGAGCGTGGAGGAGAGGCTGTTCACCCATAAGACCGTGGAGCTCTTCCGAACCGCGGAGATGATGAAGCGGACCCTACACTCAGGCATCACCACCATCAGGGATGCAGGTACGCTGGCCGATGTCGGCTTGCGTCAGGCCGTGGAGATGGGTCTGGTTGAGGGGCCGAGGCTGATTGTGTCCGGCGGGATCGGCCAGACCGGGGGACACTTCGACCAATACTATCCCCACGACCTCTCGGTGCCGTTCCACGACATCCCTATCTGCGATGGTGTGCCCGCGGTGCAGGAGGCGACCCGCCAGCTGCTGCGGACAGGGGTGGATTTCATCAAGGTGTGCACCACGGGTGGAGTGCTCTCTCCGGCGGACTCTCCTACCTACACGGAGTGGACAGTGGATGAGTTGAAGGCGATGGTGTACGAGGCGAAGGCCAGGGACAAAGAGGTGATGGCCCACGCCGAGGGGAATCAAGGGATTAGGAACGCCATCCTTGCCGGCATATGGTCCGTGGAGCACGGCAGCTACCTGGACGACGAGACGATCAGGATGTTCCTGGATACCGGCACCTACCTGGTGCCTACCCTCTTCATAGTCGAGGAGGTGGCGGCAAACGCGGACAGCATGGGTCTCTCAGCGGTCGCGAAGGAGAAGATCAAGACGATCAAGAAGATTCACTCCGAGAGCTTCATGCGGGCCGCCGCGGCTGGGGTTCGGATTGCTACCGGCACCGATTCCTGCACCGATGCCATGCACGGCAAGAACGCCAGGGAGCTGGAGTGGATGGTTCACTACGGCTTCAGCCCGATGCAGGCGATCGTGGCCGCGACGAAGACCGCCGCGGAGGTGTGCCGAGTTGCGGACGTGACCGGCACCCTGGAGCCCGGGAAGATGGCCGACCTGCTTGTTGTGGACGGCGATCCCCTGGCGGACGTCGCCGTTTTTCAGAAGAGTGAGCTGCTGTCGTTGGTGATGAAGGAAGGGACTGTCTACGTGGATAGGCTGTCCTAACAGGCGAGGATTTGGAGTGCGGTTACCTCTTGCGGAGGCGTGGGTCCAGGGCATCCCGCAGGCCATCGCCCATCAGGTTGAAGGCCAGCACTGTGATGAAGATGGCGATGCCGGGGAAGGTGGCCATGTTGGGGTTGGAGAAGATGTAGTTGCGGCCCTCCCCCAACATGCTGCCCCACTCAGGAGTGGGCGGCTGAACCCCCAGTCCCAGGAACCCCAGTCCGGCGGCCAGTAGAATTGCGGAGCCGAGGGACAACGTTGCCTGGACGATCACCGGCGCCATGGTGTTGGGAAGGATGTGGCGAAGGATGATTACTCGGTCGTTCTGTCCAAGGGCCCGAGCCGCCTCGATGTAGGTCAATTGGCGGACGCTCAGGGTTGAGGCTCGAACCAGTCGAACGAAGGATGGGGTGGCGCTGATACCGACGGACAGGATCACGTTTTCCAGTCCCACCCCCAGGACTGCCACCAGCGACAGGGCCAGCAAGAAGCCGGGAAAGGATAGGAGGATGTCGATGAAGCGCTGGATGAGCATGTCTGCCCATCCGCTGTAGAAGCCGGAGATGGCTCCCAGTGGCACTCCAATCGCAAGCCCTATCGCCACCGCCACGAAACCTATGGAGAGGGAGTAGCGGCCGCCGTAGATGATCCGCGCAAGGATGTCCCTGCCAAGGTAGTCGGTGCCGAGGGGATGGGACAGCGACGGATCCAGGAGTGCATCCCTAAGGATTTGCTTTAGCGGGTCGTACGGCGTCACCAGGGGCGCCGCGATGGCGAGGACAGCGCACGCTGCTAGTACTACCAGCCCGATGAAGGACGCCTTGTGCTTCCGCATTTCGTGCAGCAAGCGTAGATTGTCTGAAGCGTCGGGGCGCTCCGACGATTGGGCCTTCGTCAGTGCACTAGCTGCCATAGTGGATTCTTGGATCGACGTACGCATAAAGGACATCCACAGCGAGATTAACCAGGATGAACAGGGAGGAGAATGTGAGGGTAATACCCTGCACCACGGGGTAGTCGCGGGCGAAGATAGAGTCCACCAGCAGCTGGCCAATTCCCGGCCAGCCAAACACCGTCTCGGTGAGCACCGCGCCGCCCAGGAGGGTCCCGAACTGGAGCCCCACAATGGTGACCACGGGCAGAAGCGCGTTGCGCAGGGCGTGAACGTATAGAACCACTCGCTCATGTAGCCCCTTCGATCGGGCGGTCTGTACGTAGTCTTGCCGCAGTACCTCCAGCATGCTTGAGCGCGTCATCCGAGCGATCAACCCAACCACGAAGCTCGCCAGCGTGAAGGAGGGGAGGACAAAGCTGAGAGGCTGGTCGGCTCCAGCGGCCGGGAACCACTGCAAATTGATGGCGAATACGACGATCAGCATCAGCCCGAGCCAGTAAACCGGCATGGAGACGCCGAAGAGGCTCGCGGCGGATACCAGGTAGTCGACCCTGGAATTGTGGTGAGTGGCGGCGATCACCCCTGCTATCACGCCGATGGCGGTGGCTAGTACGATGGCTACCAGCGCAAGCTCCACGGTGTAGGGAAGCCTGGCCATCACCTCCTGGCCGACCGGCTGGGAAGAGCGTGCAGACTGGCCCAGATCGAGATGGGCCAGCCTGGTTATGAATGTCACGAACTGCGTGCCCACCGGCTGATCCAGCCCCAGGGAGTGGCGGATCATCTCCACGTCCGCCTCGCCGGCCTGCGCCCCAGCGATGGTGCGGGCGGGGTCGCCCGGGAGCATCCGGAGCATCATGAACACGACGATCGCCACCCCCAGAAGGGTGGGGACCGCCGCGATGAGTCGTTGAACGATGTACTTGAGCACTGGTCACCAACCAACTGCCGCCCGACGGTCGGCCAGGGAAGATGCCTACCCCGGCCGCCCATCGATAGGGCCTGTTTCGACTTAAACGGGCTCGGCGTAGATGCAGGAGAACTTCTCGTTGGGTATGGAGCCTACGCCCTTAATCTTGGCGCTGTAGATGATCGGGAACTTCTGGACCCACAGGAAGAGCCATGGCGCGTCGTCCATCACGATCTTGTTGGCCGCGGCGTACTGCTGCGCCCGCTCCTGCTCGTTGGTGTTCTTGATGGCCTTGTCCAGAAGATCCTCTACCTCGGGATTGGTGTAGTGGGAGGAAGAGAGACCCGCGGGTGGCCAGTTGCTCTTCTGGAACTGGACCATCGCCTGAGCGGCATCCAGGAAGCCCGGGGCCCAGCCGAGGACGTGCAGGTCGGCCGTGGATTTCTCAGCTGTGGTGATGGCCGTTGCCTGGTAGGTCGGCCAGTCCATGGTGGAGCCCTCGCACTCGATCCCCACGTCCTTGAAGTTCCCGATGATGGCCTGGGCGAAGGCGGCATCCCCGACGTAGCGGCCGGTGGAGTAGTACATCTTCAGCTTGGTGCCTTCCCAGCCGCCCTCTTTGATCATCTGCTTCGCCTTGGCAGGGTCGTAGGCGTATGCGCCGACCTTGCTGTAGCCGAACAGCATGGGGGAGAGGGGAGCATCCATCACGTCGCCCGCGCCGTAAAGGATGGTCTTGATGATCCCTTCCTTGTCCACGGCGTAGTTGAGGGCCTGGCGGAACTTCTTCTCTTTGACCGGGGTTGAGCGGCTGACGTCGAACGCCATGAAGATAGTTCGGTTGCTGGGGGCGAGCAGCACCTTAACCTGGCTGTTGGACAGCAGCTTCGGGATGTCCGACATGGGTGGGGAGATGATGATCTCCGCCTGGTTGGCCAGCACGAGGCTCTCGCGGGTGGCCGCCTCGGGCACTATCTTGAACTGGACGGTCTGGTAGTAGGGCAACTTACCCCAGTACTTCTCGTTGCGGGTGAGCACCAGCTCGGACCCCTTGGTTCGGCTCTTGTAGACGTACGGGCCGGTGCCAACGGGCTGGTCGTTGTAGGTAGCGGGGTTGGACTTGGCCAAGTTGGGCGAGACGATGTTGTAAGGAGTGACCGCAAGAGCGGAAATAAAGGGTGGGAAGATGTTCTTCAAGGTAAACTTGACCGAGCTGGCGTCCACGGCCGTCACCGACTCGACCACATCCATGGGGGAGCGGAGCGGCACTTTCATATCCTTGTTGAGCACGCGGTCCCAGCTCAGCTTAACTGCATCCGCATTGAAGGGAGCGCCGTCGTGGAAGGTCACGCCCTGGCGAAGCTTGAAGGTGTAGCTCTTGCCGTCCGGGGCCATAACCCAACTCTCGGCCAGGCAAGGGTGAATCTTGCTGTCCTCACCCAGGGACACCAGCGGCTCGCACATGTAATCCACGATGTTCTGAATGGTCGTGGTGGTCTGGCCAACGGGGTCCAAACTGTCCGGGTCCACGCCGATGGCGATGCGCAGCGTCTCGGTCCCCACCTTGGCCGGAGCCGCGGCTCCGGCTGCAGGTGCGGCTGTGGGTGCGCCCGCGGAGCTCTGGGTTGCCACCGCTGCTGGTGCAGACGCGCCCTTTGCAGGGGCAGTTGTCGGGCTCGGCGCGTTGGATGGCGCGCAAGCGGCCAGCAACACGACGCCCCCGGCACCCAGTGCGGCCTTGAGGAAAGATCGGCGGTTCAATCGGTGGGCAGCCTCGGCCACGGGGTTGTCCCTCTCGTCCATGTGACTCCTCCCTAGTATAATGGCACCAACTTGACCTACAAGTGTAACGCAAAACGTGGCGAACCCGTGTCGCCAGGAGATTCTGAACCGAGGTGGCAGCCATACTTGAGGGCGGGCTGTTGAGGAAGGATTCCCGGTTGCTCTGACTCCTGCCGAGGCCCGCCAGGGAGGCTGCCCTTGAGAGCGCCCGAGCCACAAATGGCCCGCTGTCTGGCGCTGCAACCGTGGCTATGATGATAGCAGGCCCCACATTACTCGTCAAGTTGAACTTGCCAGCTCGCCGAGGCAACCAACCACCAAGAACCAAGACACAAAGATGGACAGTCGTTATACAATTGGCCCTCGAAATTTCCGTGGAACCCAGGAGGGGTGCTATGAAGGTAGGCTTCATCGGCCTTGGCCGGATGGGGAAACCTATGGCGATCAACCTCATCAGAAAGGGGTTCGATCTGACGGTACACAACCGCAGCCAGGCCGTGGTTGAGGAGTTGTCTGCCTTGGGGGCGGATGTCGCTGCTTCACCCGCAGACGTGGTGGTGGCCACCGAGGTCGTGCTTACCTGCCTTCCCAGCCCCGAGACGGTGGAGTCGGTCTACCTCGGAGCGAGCGGCCTTCTGCCTGCCTCGCGTTCCGGCCAGATCCTGGTGGACCACAGCACGGTCAGCCCGCAGAGCAGCCGCCGGATCCACGCTCTCGCGGCAGAGCGTGGGGTAGATTTTCTGGATGCGCCGATCAGCGGCGGCGTTCCCCGCGCTGAGGACGCGACCCTGACCATCATGGTCGGGGGTGACGCAAAAGTCCTTCGCAGGGTGGAGCGGCTGTTCTCGGCACTGGGAGACAGGGTAGTTCACGTGGGCGGCCCCGGCACCGGTAGCGTGGTAAAGCTGGTCAACCAGCTGTTGGTTGGAGTTCACACCCTGGCTGCTCTCGAGGCGTTGGTATTTGGAGTGAAGGCGGGGGCTGATCCGCAAAAGCTGCTGGAGGTGGTGGAGTCCAGCTTTGGCGCAAGCGCGATGTTCAGCCGGGCTGTGCCAATGGTACTGGAGCGGCAGTTTGGCTCCGCCACGGACGTGCGCATCCTGAGCAAGGATATGGGGCTGATCACCGAGTTGGCCAAGGAGCTTCCTGTGAGGCTGCTGTTGGGGGCGCTGGCCGAGCAGCTGTTCGACGAGGGAATGGGGCTTGGGCTGGGCAACAACGATATCGTCTCGCTGGTGCAGCCGTTGGAACGGATCGCGGGTGTGGAGGTGAAGTGAGCCCGACCTCGCCCTCCAATTTTGATTGCACGGGGGCCTGGCTGAAAGGTATAATTCCGCCGTGCGGCTACCTCAACAAGTATTCCAGTTAATCGAGCAAAAAAGGAAACGATGGCGTATAATACGGGAGAGGATTCTTCCAGCCGCGAGGGTTCCGTCCCTAAGCGGGATGGGATGCCGGTCGAGTTCGCCAGGCCCGATCTGGACCGTGAGCAAAGGAAGGGCGTGCCGGAGGTCCTTCTGGCGCAGGGAAAGCGCCACGAAGATGTTCTGGCCATCGCCCGCCAGTTCGTGAATCGCACCGGACGGGCCATTATCAGTCGGGTGGATGAGCAGTTGGTGCCGAAGATGCAGTCGGATTTCGACGACTGCGACCTATCGGAGCACCAACCGTCCGGAATGGTGGTGATCAAGCGTCACGGGTACTGGCTGCGCCCCACGGGCGGGAAGGTAGGCGTGGTGACGGCTGGTACTTCCGACGTTCCGGTGGCTGAGGAGGCCAGGATAATTGCGTCGGAGATGGGTTGTGACGTTCACGCTGTCTACGACGTAGGCGTCGCAGGTATCCACAGGCTGTTCGAGCCGCTGAGGACCCTGGTTGAGGACTTAGGGGTGGATGTACTGGTGGTGGCTGCAGGGATGGACGGCGCACTGCCCTCTGTGGTGGCCGGACTGGTGGATGTGCCGGTGATCGGCCTCCCCACCTCGGTGGGCTACGGCCTGGGTGGCAATGGGATTGCCGCTTTGATGAGCATGCTGCAGACCTGCTCACCCGGTCTCACGGTGGTGAACATAGACAACGGTGTGGGAGCTGGCGCGACGGCTGCGCTGATCGCCAATCGGATGGCCAGGGTTCGGGCCGCCGTTTGACGGCCTTCCGTTCGGAGTCGAATGGGTCCGGGCGTTCTCGAAGGAGTTTCTCGATGTATCAGTTAGTGTTTCGCGAGGATTTGGCCCCTCGCATCCACCTCTTCCGCGTTGCGGCCCCCTTCGTTGCCAGGAAGGCCAAGGCTGGACAGTTCATCATCCTCAGGATAGACGAGGCTGGCGAGCGCATCCCTCTCACCATCGCCGACTTCGATCGGGCTCAGGGAACCATCACTGTCGTCTTCATGGAGGTGGGCAAGACCAGCGCGAAGCTGGCAACTGTTCAGCAGGGTGACAGCTTGGTGACCTTCACCGGCCCGCTGGGAATGCCCACCGAAACCGAGAACTTCGGCACCGTCTGCTGCGTGGGCGGCGGCTTCGGCACGGCAACCATCTATCCCATCGCCAAGGCGATGAAGGAGGCCGGCAACCGCGTGATCTCCGTCATCGGCTTCCGCAACAAGGATCTGATGTTCTGGGAAGATAAGATGCGCTCTGTCAGCGACGAGGTGATCGTCTGCACCGACGACGGCTCCTACGGCCGAAAGGGGTTGGTCACCGAGCCCGTCAAGGAGTTGTGCGAGGCCGGCAAGTTGAACCGTGTGGTGGCCATCGGTCCGATCCCCATGATGAAGTTCACATCGAAGGCCACTCAGCCCTTCGGGGTTCCCACCATAGTGAGCCTGAACCCGGTGATGGTCGACGGCACCGGTATGTGCGGTGCCTGTCGGGTGTCGGTGGGCGGCGCGACGCGCTTCGTCTGCGTCGACGGTCCGGATTTCGACGGCCACAAGGTGAACTGGGACGAGCTATCCGCCCGCAACCAGATCTACAGGGAGAACGAGAAGCTGGCAATGGAGCTCTGGCAATGTGAAAGTTGCGCTGATGAGACTAAGTGAGACTAAGAGGGAGGAGGTGCGGGTCTGATGGCCAAGCTAGACTTGAACCGCCAGCCCATGCCGGCGCAAGATCCGATAGAGCGTAGCAAGAACTTCAACGAGGTGGCCCTCGGTTATAGTGAGGAGCAGACCTTCGCCGAGGCGCAGCGCTGCCTCTCTTGCAAGAACCATCCCTGCATGGAGGGCTGCCCCGTAAACGTGGACATCCCCGAGTTCGTATCCGCACTGAAGGCGGGCGACGTTGCCGCGGCGGCAGTGGCGCTCAAGCGGAAGAACAGCTTGCCGGGCATCTGCGGACGGGTCTGTCCCCAGGAGACCCAGTGCGAGGCGGCCTGCCTGCTGAGTAAGAAGGGTGCCCCTATCGCCATAGGTCGGTTGGAGCGCTACGTGGCGGACTGGGCGCTGGCCCAGAACGGGAAGAACGGCCACGATGCGGCCGATCCGAATTCGCTTCCGCTGCCGGGTGCCGGTAGGGTGGCGATCATCGGTGCTGGCCCTTCCGGTCTGACCGCGGCCGGAGACCTGGCGAAGATGGGCCACAAGGTGACCATCTTCGAGGCGCTGCACCAGCCGGGCGGGGTGCTCTCCTACGGCATTCCGGAGTTCCGGCTTCCCAAGCACATCGTGAAGTCCGAAATTGACTACGTTCGGTCCCTCGGTGTCGAGCTGGTGTGTGACATGGTGTGCGGCAAGACATTCACGGTGGATGAGTTGCTGGGCGAGATGGGCTACGATGCCGTGTTCCTCGGCACCGGCGCCGGCCTGCCCAACTTCATGAACATAGCCGGAGAGAATTCCAACGGCGTCTACTCCGCCAACGAGTTCCTCACCAGGGTAAATCTCATGAAAGCCTACCTCTTCCCCAATTACGATACTCCGGTGATCCACGGCAAGCGGGTGGCCGTCGTGGGTGGAGGAAACGTTGCCATGGACTCGGTGCGCACCGCCAAGCGGCTGGGCGCAGAGCTCGCGGCCATCATCTACCGCCGGTCCAGGGAAGAGCTGCCGGCCCGCCACGAAGAGGCTGAGCACGCGGAGGAGGAGGGGATCGAGTTCCACCTGCTCACCAACCCCACCCGCATCCTCGCGGACGAGAACAGTTGGGTCACGGGCATTGAGTGCATCAAGATGGTTCTTGGCGAGCCCGATGCCAGCGGGCGCCGCTCTCCGGTCCCCGTAGAGGGGTCGGAGTTCGTGATGGAAGTGGACACGGTAATCATGGCCATCGGCACCAGCCCCAACCCGCTGGTGAGCCGCAGTACACCCGGCCTGGAGGTCGGACGGCGGGGCACCCTGGAGGCCGATCCAAAGACCGGGCAGACCACCAAGGAGGGGGTCTTCGCCGGCGGTGACGCGGTGACCGGCGCGGCCACCGTGATCGAGGCGATGGGGGCGGGCAAGAGGTCCGCCGTCGCCATCGACGAGTACGTCCGGGCGAAGGTTGCAGCGCGGGAGTAGCCGCTGGGCCCAACCGGCCGAGGTTTCCTCTGCCGATGGACAGTGATGGGGTATGGGCGGAGGCGCCGCACGCAACCAGTTTACCATTCCGCAGAAAGAAGGTGTTCCTCTTGCAAGAGACCGTTGCTCCCATAGACGATCTGCTCGCACCGTGGACGGGACAGCATGGAGCCCTGATACCGATCCTCCAGCAGGTGCAGGAGCGATACGGGTACCTGCCGGGTTCTGCTGTCGAGCAGATTGCACGTTTCTTGAAGCTCTCACCCAGCGAGGTGTACGGGGTCCTCACCTTCTACGCCCAGTTTCGGCTCACCCCTCCCGGCGAGACCACGGTGAAGGTCTGCCAGGGCACCGCGTGCCACGTGCGTGGCGCCAAGAGGATCTTGGAGGAGGTCGAGTCGGTACTGAACGTCAAGGCCGGTGGAACCACTGAGGACCGCAAGTACTCGTTGGAGCGTATCGCTTGCTTCGGCGCGTGCAGCCTCGCCCCGGTGATGGTGATCGGAAGCTCGGTTTACGGCCGGCTGACGACGCAGAAAGCTCGGAAGATGCTGAAGCAGTAGCTAATCTCTAATCGCTTTGAATGGGGGGTACGCCTCATGGCGGGTCTGGCGATATCGGGGGATCGACCCGGGCACATGGGCCCGGCGAACACTATGGCCGCGGCACAGCCACCTACTTTTGGTGTGTTGAAAGCCAAGTCCCTGGCCTTGTGGGAGCAACTGCGGGCTAGCCAAAAGCCCCGCATCATCCTGGGTATGGGTACGTGCGGGATCGCCGCGGGGGCGAACCACGTCGAGGCAGCGGTGAGGGAAAGCCTGGCGAAGTATGGCGTGGACGCCGACATCGAAGCGGTGGGCTGTATCGGCACCTGCTACGCGGAGCCTCTGATGGACGTAGTGATGCCCGGCCAGCCACGCGTCTCCTACGGCTCCGTCACCCCCGAAATGGCAGACAAGATCGTGCGGGATCACGTCGTAGGGGGCCAGCCGTTGGCTGATCTCGCCATGGCGGTTGTGGGCGGGGACACCGTGCACGGCATTCCTCGCTTCCAGGACCTCGCCGTCATGAGGAGCCAGCGGCGGGTGGCGCTGCGCCACTGCGGCCTGATCGACCCGACCTCCATTCACCAGTACATTGCGAACGACGGATATTCCGCCCTCCACCGGGTGCTCACCCAGCTGACCCCCGAGCAGGTGATCGGCGAGGTTAAACGGTCCGGGCTGCGGGGGCGCGGGGGCGCGGGATTCCCCACAGGCTTGAAGTGGGAGTTCTGCCACAAGGAACCGGGCCCGACGAAGTACATGATATGCAACGCCGACGAGGGCGACCCCGGCGCCTTCATGGACCGCAGCGTCCTAGAGGGTGATCCCCACACCGTGCTGGAGGGTCTGGCAATCGCGGCCTACGCCATCGGGGCGAGTCAGGGATACATCTACTGCCGGGCCGAGTACCCCCTGGCCATCCTCAGGCTCAAGAAGGCCATCGCCCGGGCGGAGGAGTATGGGCTGCTGGGCGACCACATCTTCGGGACGGACTTCTCTTTCCACATCAAGATCAAGGAGGGGGCGGGCGCGTTTGTATGTGGTGAAGAGACGGCAATGATCGCCTCCATCGAGGGCAAGCGGGGAATGCCCAGGTCGAGACCGCCATTCCCTGCACAGTCAGGGCTCTGGGGCAAGCCTACCACGATCAACAACGTCGAGACCCTGGCCAGCGTGCCGGCCATCCTGGTCAACGGGCCGGAGTGGTACGCGGCCATGGGCACCGAGAAGAGCAAGGGGGCCAAGACCTTCGCCCTCACGGGCAAGATCAAGCAGCCGGGGCTGATCGAGGTGCCTCTGGGGATCACGCTGCGTGAAGTAGTGTACGACATAGGGGGCGGCATCGTCGGGGACAAGAGGTTCAAGGCCGCTCAATCCGGCGGCCCCTCGGGCGGCTGCATACCGGCCAGCGCCCTGGACCTGCCCATCGACTTCGAGAACCTGACCAGGATCGGCGCCATCATGGGGAGTGGCGGGCTCGTTGTGATGGACGAGGACACCTGCATGGTGGACGTAGCGCGCTTCTTTCTCTCGTTCGTTCAGGCCGAGTCCTGCGGCAAGTGCACCCCGTGCCGGCTTGGGACCAAGCAGATGCTGGATACCCTGGTCAGAATCACCGAGGGAAAGGGCGAGCCCGAGGACATAGACAGCCTGCTGGAGTTGGGCGAAGCGGTCAAGGCGGGCTCGCTGTGCGCCCTGGGCGGGACGGCGCCGAATCCGGTACTGAGCACCATTCGCTACTTCCGCGCCGAGTACGAGGCGCACGTAGTGGACAAGAGGTGCCCCGCGGGGGTGTGCCGGCCGTTGCTGCATTTCGAGATCGATCCGGAGAAGTGCACGGGCTGCATGGTGTGCCTCAGGAACTGCCCGTCGGAGGCCATCTCGGGAGGCAAGCGGGTGGTTCACACCATCGATCCGGCCAAGTGCTCCAAGTGCGGGACCTGCTACGAGCTGTGCAAGTTCGACGCCGTCATCAAGTCGTGAGGAGGCCGGCTCTTTTGTCTAACATCAGCCTGACCATAGACGGACACAAGATAGAGGCCCAGCCGGGCATGACGGTGCTGGAGGCGGCCCTGGGGGCGGGCATCTACATACCCAACCTTTGCGCCGACCCCGACCTGCGCGCCTACGGCGCGTGCCGCGCCTGCATCGTGGAGATCGAGGGGATGCGCGGCCTGCCGGCCTCCTGCACGGTTAAGGCTACCGATGGGATGAAGGTGCGGACTGAGGCGCCGCTGGTGGACATGACCCGCCGCATGGTGGTGGAGCTGCTGCTGGCGGACCATCCGGACGACTGCCTCACCTGCCCCAAGAACCAGCGTTGCTCCCTTCAACGGGTAGCGGCGTACGTGGGCGTGCGGGACCATCGCTTCGCCAAGACCACACGCAGCCTGCCCGTGGACGGCTCCAACCCTTTCTTTACCTATGACATGAACAAGTGCATCCTGTGTGGCAAGTGCGTGCGGGTATGCGACGAGGTGCAGGGGCTGGGCGCCATCAGCTTCATCAACCGCGGATACGCTACCAAAGTCGGCACCTTCATGGATCGGCCGATTGTGGACTCCATCTGCGAGAGCTGCGGCCAGTGCGAGGCCAAGTGCCCAGTAGGCGCGATCACGGTGAAGGGTTACCAAGAGCCCACGCGCAGAGTCGAGACGGTGTGCTCATACTGCGGAGTAGGGTGCGGGGTACTGCTCCAGGTTCGGGGCTCCAAGGTGATCGGGGTCGATGGCAACCGGGAGAGTCCAGTGAACCACGGCTCCCTCTGTGTGAAGGGACGCTTCGGCTACGAGTTCGTGAACTCGCCGGAGCGGCTCACGGCTCCGCTGATCAAGAAGAACGGGCAGTTTGTGGAGGCCACCTGGGAGGAGGCGCTGGATCTAGTCGTCTCCAAGCTGGGTGGCTACAAAGGCGATCAGGTCGCGGTGATCTCCTCGGCCAAGTGCACCAACGAGGAGAACTACCTGATCCAGAAATTCGCCAGGGGGGTGATGGGCACAAACAGCGTCGACCACTGTGCCCGTACTTGACACGCCCCCACGGTGGCCGGTCTGGCCACAATATTCGGCAGCGGCGCCATGACCAACTCCATCAACGAGATCGGCGATGCGGGCTGCATCCTGGCGATAGGAACCAACACCACCGCGGCACACCCCATCATCGGGCTGGAGGTCAAGCGGGCGGCCCGGAACGGTGCCAAGATCATCGTGGCGAACCCCAGGAGGATCGACCTCTGCCGCTTCGCGGACATCTGGCTGCAGCAACGCTCCGGCACCGACGTGGCGCTGCTGATGGGGATGGCGCGGGTAATCGTCGACGAGGGGCTGATGGACGGCCGCTTCGTCGAGGAACGGTGCGAGGGGCTCGACGCCTTCAAGGAGTCGTTGGCGGAGTACGATCTGGAGACGGTGGAGCGGATCACCGGTGTTCCTCGGGACAAGATTGCCGAGGCGGCCAGGGTGTACGCCACCAACGGACCCTCCTCCATCCTGTACGCCATGGGGATCACCCAGCACTCCCACGGCACGGACAACGTGATTGCCACGGGCAATCTGGCCATGCTCACGGGCAACATAGGCAAGCGGTCCGCCGGGGTGAACCCTCTGCGCGGCCAGAGCAACGTCCAGGGGGCCTGCGATATGGGTGCCCTGCCGGACGTCTACACCGGCTACCAGAAGGTGGCGAACCCCGATCTGCATAAGAAGTTCGAGGCCGCCTGGGGCTGCAGCCTCCCGGAGACCCCCGGGCTGACCCTGACCGAGATGTTCGACGCGGCCCACGACGGGAAGGTGAAGGCGATCTACCTGATTGGCGAGAACCCGGTGATCACGGAAGCCGACAGCGGCCACGTGGAGGCGGCTTTGAAGTCGCTGGAGTTCCTGGTGGTACAGGACATCTTCCTGACGGAGACGGCCCAACTGGCGGACGTGGTGCTTCCGGCGGCCAGCTCTGCAGAGAAGGATGGGACCTTCACGAACACCGAGCGAAGGGTCCAGCGGGCGCGCCCGGCCCTGAACCCGGTGGGCGACTCCCGTCCGGACGGCTGGATCGTCTGCGAGATCGCCCGGCGGATGGGGGCAAAGGGGTTCGATTTCGAGAGCCCTGCCCGTGTGATGGAGGAGATAGCCTCCCTCACACCCAGCTACGGCGGCATCAGCCATTCGAGGCTGGAGAGCGGCGGGATACAGTGGCCCTGCCCCAACGCCGAGCATCCCGGCACGCCGATCCTGCACACCCAGAAGTTCCTGACCCCCAGCGGTAAGGGAAAGCTGACGCCGCTGCACTACAGGCCTTCGGCAGAGCTTCCGGATGGCGAGTACCCGCTGCTGCTCACTACCGAGCGCAGCCTGTACCACTACCACTCCGGCAGCATGACCCGTAGGGTGAAGGGGCTGAACATTTTGAGGAAAGAGGAGTTGGTGGAGATCAACCCGACGGATGCCGAGGAGATGGGGATCGTCGACGGGGAGATGGTGAGGGTAGTTTCCCGCCGCGGTGCTGTGAACACGCGGGCCAAGGTGACCTGGGATGCGCCCCGGGGAGGGGTGGCCATGACCTTCCACTTCGCGGAGGCCCCCACCAACAGGCTGACCAACCCGGCGCTGGACCCCGCCGCCAAGACCCCCGAGCTGAAAGTAGCGGCGGTGCGGATCGAAAAGCTGGCGTAGCACCAGTGCCCTGCAAAGGGGGATCCGACGGTTTAGGAGTTGGGCGTGACGTTGCGCTCGCTCGCGTCGCGTCCCCGACCCCGACGGACGACATCGACTACGATCTCGAATAGCTTGATCCAAGCGGCGACTAGGTGGTCCCCTCAAGATCCCACCGGGTCGCCTCTTGGGGTCTCTTCTCAGCGCGCCAGTATTCGCAACTCCCCTCATTGCCTGGAGGAATCTAGCGATAGAAGGAGAAGACAGATGCGTGGTGCCGATGCAATTGCCCTGGCGCTTCGTTCCGAGGGAGTCGGCTTTGTTGCTGGCATAACCTCCGGCTCGACCATGGAGATCTCTGACGGGCTGCTGACTACGACGCCGGAGATCCGCACCATCCTCACCCGCCACGAGCGGGTTGCGGCGGACCTGGCCGATGGCTACGCGCGGGCCTCAGGGCAGCCTGGAGTGTGCCTCGCCGTGCTGGGCCCGGGGGCTTCCCACCTCTTCGCCGGGCTCGCTCAGGCCTACGCCGATGGGGTCCCCGTCCTGGGGATCGTCGGCCAGGTTCCCCGCGCACGGGCGGGCACGCGATCGACCTCCGAGATGCCCCTCCTCAGCGTCTTTCAGTACGTCAGCAAGTGGGAAGCCAGCATCAACATGCCCACCCGCGTCGCCGAGATCATGCGACGGGCCTTCGTCCAACTCAGGAATGGACCCCCCGGCCCTGTCCTGCTGGAGGTTCCCTCGGACGTGGCGCTGGAGAGCTTCCCCGATGAGCAGTTCCATTACACCCCCGCCGGCGAGCCCCACCGCTACCGACCCGACTATCGGGAGGTGGAGCGAGCCGCCGACCTACTCGTCCACTCTCAGCGGCCGCTGATCTACGCCGGTTCCGGCGTCCTGAAGGCGCGGGCCAGCGAGGAGCTTCAGCAGTTGGCCGAGCTGCTGTCCGCGCCGGTGATGACGACGCTGGGTGGCAAGAGCGCCTTCCCAGAGAACCACCCTCTGGCGCTGGGTCTGGGGGGCTTCCCGCGGTCCAATCTGGGCACCTCCGTTGCCTACAAGTTCGCCGAGAACACCGATTGTCTCCTCGCCATCGGCAACAGTTTCGCCTTCCAGGCGTCGTCCGGCCGGCCCTTCCCTGCCGGGGTCAAGCTGATCCACTCCCACGTGGATTGCGGGGAGATCGACCGGATCTACGCGACCGACGCTGGGCTGGTCGGCGACGCCCGCCTCGTCCTTCTGGATCTTCTGGAGGCTGTACGGGACCGGTTGGGCTCCAAGCAGGCTCCGTCGCTCCGGCCGGAGGTGGTGGAGGATGTGAGGACGGAGAAGGCGAGATGGCTCAAGGAGTGGATGCCGCTGCTCACCTCCGATGAGGTTCCGCTGAACCCCTTCCGGGTCACCTGGGAGTTCATGCACGCCGTCGACAGGCAGAACACGATCTTCACCCACGACGCGGGCGCCGTCCGGGGCCATGCCTGCCATCACTATGAGGCGATCGTTCCCGGAAGCTTCGTCGGCTGGGGGCAGCAGAGCTCCATGGGCTGGACGATCGGCGGGTCCATGGGCATCAAGCTGGCGCATCCGGAGAAGCTGGTTGCCTACGCGATCGGTGACGGCTCCTTTGGGATGACCGGCATGGACCTGGAGACGGCTGTCCGCAACGAAATCCCGACCCTGGGGTTGATCTACAACAACAGCTTGATGGGGATTGTCAGCGAGATCCAGCACCGGGAGTTCGGTGGGCGAAGCAACATGGTCGAGCTGGGAGGCGACTACGTGGGCGTGGCGAAGGCGCTGGGAGCCTACGCGGAGCGGGTGGAGTTCGTATCAACGCTCGACATGAAGTGGGTGCGGGCACAGCCCCGGGAGGTCAAGGTCTCCCGTCAGTCACCCATGTGGGTCGAGCTCCTCGGAACCGTGCAAGCTCAAGCTGCTGTCGCCGCTCTGACCTATGGGCTCCTGCGGACCT
>Ga0209745_1000128_pt1 | contig 40247 bp, 31 predicted proteins | sample BarGraNGADG00312_FD_184495 | JGI IMG/M metagenome (GOLD analysis project Ga0209745, IMG submission 184495) | Arctic peat soil microbial communities from Barrow, Alaska - Barrow Graham LP Ref core NGADG0004-312 (SPAdes) (version 2) | ecosystem: Environmental > Terrestrial > Soil > Wetlands > Peat... | reverse complement strand
CCTTCCATGAACCCTTCCATGAAATAATCGAATATGGAATTTTATCGAGTCAGGTGAATCCGTTCGACCCAATGGAAAAAGCCATAATAAATATCGGAGATCAGTTCCTTCAGAATTCAGAGCACATTCATAAAGACTGGATAATGGAAAAGGAGTATCCCTTATCAAAAGATTTGCTGGCCATGTCGAGGGTTTTTTCAAATACAGGCACTAATCAAAAAGTAATAGCTGTAAAGGGCGCTCCTGAAGCAATCTTTGACCTGTGCCACCTGAATAGTGAAACAATATCGAAATATGAGAAAGCTGTTTCAGAAATGGCCACATCCGGGTTAAGAGTATTAGGGGTTGCCAGGGCTATATTGATTCCGGACGAACTGCCTTCCATTCAGCACGATTTTGATTTTATTTTTATAGGACTTATAGGGTTGTCAGACCCGATAAGACCCAATGTGCCTGATGCAGTAAAGGAATGTTATAAAGCGGGTATAAGGGTTATAATGATTACCGGCGACTATCCTGTTACAGCAATTAATATTGGGAAAGAGATCGGTATTAAAGATCCTCAGGAATGTATTACCGGTCCGGAATTGCAAAAGATGACCGAGGATGAGCTTTGTGAACGCATCAAAGTTGTGAATATTTTTGCCCGCGTTGTTCCGGAACAAAAACTTAAAATTGTGAATGCCCTAAAGAAAAACAGGGAAATAGTTGCCATGACAGGTGACGGAATCAATGATGCCCCTGCACTAAAGACTTCCAATATAGGAATTGCGATGGGGGAAAAAGGAACCGATGTTGCAAGAGAGGCCTCTTCTCTTGTTCTTATGGATGATAACTTTGCATCTATTGTGGGTGCTGTGAAAATGGGGAGAAAAATTTTCGATAACCTTCAAAAAGCTTTGGGGTATATTTTTGCAATCCATGTTCCAATTGCAGGGCTATCTCTGATTCCTGTATTATTTGCAGATTTGCCGCTTATACTCTGGCCTGTGCATATAGTTTTCCTTGAACTTATCATCGATCCTGCGTGCACAATGATTTTTGAAGCGGAAAAAGAGGAAGAAAATGTAATGTCGCGTCCTCCAAAAGATATCAATGAGCCATTCTTTGGTGCAAGAAAAATCTTCTTTAGCTGCATGCAGGGTGTCGGAATATTAATTGTAACGTTACTCGTATATTTTATTGGAATTAAAATGGGGTATTCAGAAAAGGGTGTAAGGACACTCACCTTCGTTACATTAATAGTCTCCAATATCGCCGCTATACTATCAAACCGGTCATGGACATCTAATTTCTTTAGAATTCTTATCTCCCCAAATACAGCTGTAAAGTGGATTGTTGGCGGGGCTGTTATCTTCCTTATCCTCATTCTAAATATTCCATTTCTTATAAGCCTGTTCCAATTCGAAAAGATAGGTTTCATTGAAATATTAGTGTGTACCATTGCTGGTTTTTCAAGTATTATCTGGTTCGAAATTTATAAGCAAGTGAAGAGAACATGAAAAGCAAAAGGCTGAATTTGAAAAGCTATTATCCCACAACTTCCTGTCTATCTCTGAGTTAGTAAGATAAACTGTCATGGTTCCTGATTTTGTAGCATAAATTCAAAAACATCTCTCCAGGCATGCCAGACCTGTGTATCAAGCAAAGATGTATTATGCCAGATACTTACAAAAAGCCCCCCTACCCTTCTTGTTTCATCTATCAGTTTTAGAACCAGTTCCATAGCAGCAGCAGGATCGAGATTTTTGTACTTGTAAAGTGTCGCATCCATTATCTGAAAAGGAATGATTTTAAGGGAGGTTTGCCTCTCTTCTGTTACATTGTAAAAATAGTAAGGTCTGGCTATCCCCGCTCTGAATCCCGGTTCATCTGGATAGCCCATTGAATAATCCTCCTTAATACCAGCTTTTTCAAGATCATTGTAAGTCTTAGGTGTAAACAATCTTATAAAGTGAAACCGGCTTATAAGGATTTCTCTCTCTAAAATAGTCTTTAGACGGATCTTTTCACTATTCATAAGTAAAGAGTTTTCAGCTGCATTAAATGATGGATGCAAACCAGTTATATACTTACTATCCAGCTTATGAATCAGCTTCCGGTAATCATCGTTTTTCCATGAAGGGTTTTTATCATATTGTGAATGATCTCCAACAGGGATGAAAAATCTTACATCAATATTGTTCTTTTCAATGTTTTGAATAATATAATCAAAGACTTCGTACGGATCTTTATCTCCTCTTGCAAATATTTTGTATCTGTCGGCAACGTGACCTTCATTTTTTGTAATATCGCGTAAAAGTCCACCGATAGTTCTGATCAGACTTTTTCCCTGATAGACAAATGGCTCATCAGTATCTATGGTGAGAAGAGCTTTATACTCATTACGTTTAAAAGCTATATTCTGAAATTTCCTGGTCAATGCTTTAGCCAACTCCTTTACCCATAAATCAACTATGGGAATTCCAAGAAACCCATTTTTAAAAGAGAAAGATGAAGAAGCCGGGAATCTCCCAAATTCATCAGGTTGGAATTCAAGATATTCCTCGTACCTGCTGACAAGAAAAAATGATGCCGCAAAAATATCAAAAGGAAGATCCGAATCTGTTGTGCTCAGGAAAAATACAGGAAGTCCTTTCCACGTATTTACAGGAATCTCCCTGACTACAATTCCTGATTCAAATAAAAGAGTATCCGGATCTATTTTAAATGAGCCCGGGATACTTTCGGCGGAATAATTAATTACCGGATTTTTCCCCAGTTTTCTTTTATCGGTAGTGAGTTCCCACGATAGTCCAAGAATATCACCCAGAAGAATACCAGCTATATATCTAAGGCGAGGCACATCAGTTTTTGAGTATATTTTTACAGGTCTGGTATCCATAATTACAAAAGTATGAATAATTTGATTATCTTTGCGCCCTAATTAACAAAGTGATTTCACGAAGCGTTGTTCGGCATTTTGCCCAGTCTGTATTTGAGTTCATTTCGGTCGGGATAACAAATCCATCGCTCCCCGAAACCACATCATAAAAAATAATAATGATAAATTTTGAAGAAATGGGATTCACTCCCGGTATCCTGAAGGCTATTCAGGAACTTGGTTTCGAACAACCCATGCCTGTTCAGGAAAAAGTAATTCCATTAATGCTTGGAGACGGTGGCGATATTATTGCCCTGGCTCAAACAGGAACCGGTAAGACAGCCGCTTTTGGACTGCCACTGGTTCAGACAACCGACACAGAAGTTAACAGCACTCAGGCTCTTATCCTCTGTCCTACACGAGAATTGTGCATGCAGATCACCGGTGATCTGACAGATTATGCAAAACACACTGGTAAGTTGAAAATACTTGCCGTATATGGTGGAGCAAGCATCGACACTCAGATCAGAGGTCTGAAAAAAGGTGTTCACATAATTGTTGCAACACCCGGAAGGCTTATAGACCTCATCGGCAGAGGTGCAGCAAGATTATCTGCTGTTACTACAGTTGTTCTCGACGAAGCTGACGAAATGCTCAATATGGGCTTCCTCGACAGTATTAATGAGATTCTTGAGGAGGTTCCGGACGGAAGAAGAACTCTCTTATTCTCTGCAACAATGTCGAAAGAGATTAACACAATTGCCAGAAAATATATGGATAACCCGGTTGAAATTACAATCGGAACAAAAAACTCATCGGCTGATAATGTAAGTCATGCATACTACCTTGTTCATGCAAAAGATAAATATAAAGTTCTTAAACGTATTGCGGATTTTGAACCGGATATTTATGGAATAGTATTCTGCCGTACCCGTGTTGAGACTCAGGAAGTTGCATCAAAACTGATAAACGACGGGTATAATGCCGATGCATTGCATGGCGATCTGTCACAATCGCAACGTGATGCTGTTATGAACAAATTCAGAAACAGGAATCTTCAGCTGCTGGTAGCAACAGATGTGGCTGCAAGAGGACTTGATGTTGACGACCTCACACATGTTATCAACTACAGTCTGCCTGACGATATTGAAGTATATACTCACAGAAGCGGACGTACAGGAAGAGCAGGAAAAACGGGAATCTCTATTTCACTTGTTCATCTCAGAGAAAAATATATTCTCCAGCAGATAGAAAGAAAAGTTAAGAAAACCTTCATTGCTATTCCTATTCCAACCGGAAGTGAAATATGTGGAAAACAATTATTTAACTGGGTAAATAAACTTGAGCATGTTGCCACCGACCACAAGGAGATTGAGAAATTTCTGCCAGAGATAAAGGAAAAACTTGCAAGCTTCGACAGAGAAGAACTACTTAGAAGAGTTGTAACACTTGAATTCGACCGTTTCCTTAACGATTATCGTCAGGGTGGTGATCTTATTTCACCTGTCTCTGAGAAAGAGAGCAGTTTTGGCGGACGTTCTGGCCGACGAGACAGAGATGACCGTGAACAATACCCGGGAAATTACACAAGGTTATTCATAAACCTTGGTAAGACTGATGGTTTTTTCCCTGAGCAACTCATAGAACTTGTAAACTCAAATACAAAGGGTAAAAAAGTTCCAATAGGGAAAATTGACTTATTGAAAACCTTCTCATTCTTTGAGGTTGATCCGGCTTATGCTGACGACCTTATAGCGTCCCTGAATGATGCGAAATTTATGGACAGACGGGTTGCAGTTGAAATTGCTCAGGAAAAGACAGACAGACCCAGAGGTGAATACTCTGATTCAAAACCGGCAAAATGGTCGGACAGGAGACCGGAAAGAAGAAGTTCCGGCGGCTACGAAAGAAGGACCTCGGAAAGCTCGGAACGTAGAAGCTCAGGCAGTTCTGAAAGAAGGAGCTCTGGAAGTTCTGACAGAAGAAGTTCTGTAGGTTCTGAAAACAAGAGCCGCGATTATAAAAGAGACAGCAAGTTCGGAAAAAAAGAGAAGAAAAAATATAGCAGATAATAAACCATCCTATCTTTAGTTCTAAATTCAAATAAGCTTATAAAGAGCCTCGCGAAGGCTCTTTTACTTTTATAGCAAGAAAGATCATTGAGATAATTGCTATTGTGCCTCCAAAGCCAAAAGCTACTGTTCCGCCGTAACCGGGAAATAACTTATCGAAGTAGCTGTACAGTATTCCGAATATTATACTGGCAGGCAACGCCCCCAATCCGATCGAAAAATTGAACAACCCAAATGCTGTTCCTCTTTTCTCATCACTTACAAGGTCGGCTACAAAAGCTTTTTCGGTGCCTTCTGTAAATGCGTAGAACAAAGCATACACAGCAAACAGAACAAATGTTGCAACAATTTGTAATTCAGGAGATAAGAATACAAGCAGCGCAAATGAAATATAAACAAAAGCATATATTCCCCATCCTGTATTAATTACAACTTTCCTGCCTATCCTATCCGAAAGAGTTCCTAAAGGAGTCGAAAATACAGCTTTTATTATATGAAAGAATGCCCATACAAGTGGCAGGAAAAGAATATTTATAATCTTTGACTGAGCTGCCTCATCTCCGAAACTTAGTACCATCCTGTGCAGAGGAGCAATGCTATTGACCAGATTTACTACAGCGCCACTTTTATGAATCGCCTCCTCAACCCTGAATAAAAGAAAAGCATCTGAAGAATTTCCAAGGGTAAACAATATCATTACTAAAAGATAGTTCCTGAAGTTTTTGTCAAAGCTTTTAAGAGAGAAGGTAAATGGTTTTCCAATTCCTTTTTTTGAGGAAGTTTCCTTTACAAACAGGATAAGAGTCAATACTGCGAAAATTCCCGGTATTATTGCCAGGATGAATGTCCATCTTAAAGCTATAAGAGAATCTTTAATTCCGAAGCCAATGAACAGGATAAGTAGTGTTACAATTGCCAATGCTGGTCCTACAACAGCTCCTATATGATCCATTGCCCGTTCGAAACCATAAGATTTTCCTCTTATACTTTTATCAACGGCAGATGCAATTAGAGCATCTCTGGGAGCTGTTCTTATCCCTTTACCAACCCTGTCGAACATTCTGATTAAGATAATCTCCCATGCTGAAGCCACAACACCAGTCAAAGGTCGAACCAGAGATGAAATTGAGTAACCGATAAGAACCAGAAGTTTTCTTTTTCCAATTTTATCTGAAATGATTCCGCTTATTAATTTCAGCATCGAAGCAGTTGTTTCGGCAACTCCTTCAATTATACCAAGCAGAATAGCTCCTGACCCAAGCGCAGCAACATAAACCGGAACAAGGGGATATATCATTTCCGACGCAGCATCTGTAAACAGACTGACAATACCCAGCATAATTACAACTTTGGGTATATTTCTTTTTTGGTTTGTAGTCATAGCTTCTGAAAAAGAGGTTATCTTTTTAAATAATCATTAAATAATACCTGAAGAAATGATTTTCCGGCCTTTTCTGCATATTCAATGTTTTTTCCCTCCATAAGAACAATATCCTTCATTTTATGATCATACACAACACTTGAACTATCAGTAATGAACCCGAAACCTTCATTAAAAGTGTAAAATGCAAAAGAATTTGAGTTTTGCGACAGGAGATCCTTTCCAAATGAAAAACTCTCGTATATTCCAAGTTGATCTAACAGTGTTACAGGAATATCAACCTGGCTCCCGAACTTTTTCACTTCAATCCCTTTTTTCGTCAATGCACCTCCTACCCATAGCATAGGAATTCTGAAGGCTAGTGGTGAATATACGGGCATATCTTCTGACTTCCTGTTACTATGATCAGCTACCATCACAACCAGCGTGTTTTTCCACCAATCCTTTTCTTTTGCCCAGTCAAGGAACGATCCGAGAGATTTATCAGCGTAAAAGATCGAATTTCTATATTTGTTAAGCTGATCTTTTCCTTTAAAAACCGTCTCCATTGGAACGTCAAATGGATCATGACTTGAAAGAGTAAGCACGACTTTCAGGAACGGTTCCGTAACTATATTCATTGAATCTTCAAGTGCCTGGAATAATAAATGATCATGAACTCCCCAGTCGGAATTATAATTTTCAGGACTAAAATTACTTTTTGTCATGATACTTTTAAAACCAGACCCAATAACAAATGAATTAAAATTGGCAAAATTAATTTCTCCCCCATACCAAAAAGCGCTGGAGTACCCATTATCAATAAGAATCTTTACAAGGCTTGGTAGAGACTGGCTTTTCTTTGGCTCTTTAATAATAGATTGTGTAGGTTGGGCGGGATAACCATCGAGGATTGCGGGCAAAGCTTTATCTGTTCTGTTTCCTGAGGCATAAAAATTCGAGAACAGAATACCCTCCTTAGCATACCGGTTGAAATTTGGGGTAGTCAAAGAATCTCCTCCCAAAGGTCCAATAAGATAGCCGCTAAAACCTTCAAGGACAATAATAATGACATTAGGCCTCTTGTTATTAAGAACATTTTCAGGAAGACCTCTCTTGATTATTAGTGAATCAACAAGAGCGGTTCCTTCAGTCAGATCTCCGAATTCGTAAGGATTCTTTACAGGGTTCTTAGCAAAAGCGGACGTGCCGACATTCCAGATTGAATTTATAGCAGTGTGATTCAAAAACATTTTCCGGCTAAAGTATACTGCCCCTGAATTAATAGGAGCCACACCTAATCCTCCCCTTATAGGAATTATCAAAGCTCCCCAGAGAATAAGCATAAACAGAACTGCAAATAAACGATACCTTACTCTCTCTAATTTATCAAATATCCTTTCAATAAATTTCTTGTAAATAAATATGAAGAATGAGCTGATTAATATGATTGTCAGAAAATATAGGATGATCTTGATGTGGGTGACTGATGCCATTGCTTCTGCAGGTGTCTTCAGATAAAACAGTGGCGTATAATCCATCCGGAAGCCCCAGTAAGAATATAGAATCGCATCAGAAACAACAATTATTGATGAGAAAATGATCATAATAAAAGTATACCACCTGATGAAATACTTATACCAATTGCCTGTCGTGAGGACTCCCGGAATGGCAAACAATACAGGAATCAGCAAATAATACCCGGTAGTTGAAATATCCAGTTTCGAACCATTCCAGAAAGTTGCTAAGAGTTCACCAAAACTGTTTTGAAAAGCAATTCTGTACTGCGATAAAATGAAAAACAACCTTGCTATAATGAAGAATATCAGCCAGAAAACGGAATATAAACCTAATGCAAAGAGTCTTTTTTTCATTTGGAATTATTGAAATGTGGTTTTAAGGTACGATCTGTATTTGAATAATAGATCACAAGTGATGCTGTTATTATAACCATACCTGTAATTGTAAGCCAATCTGGTTTTTCTCCCGGAATGAGAAGCCAGCTTAATACAGCACCTGTTAAAGGATTAATAAACTTCCAGAAATTCAGTTCTGAAACTTTTACTCCGGGACGCTGAAGGAGCTTGTACCATATCGAAAATGCACTTGCAGCCATGAAACTTAACCAAAGCAATATCATCCAGTATTTCAAAGGTAATGTAGCTAAGGGTTTTGTTTCAACCGGAATTGATATCAGGTATAATATAACTCCTCCCAGAAAAAGAGAAGATGAACTAAGAACGAAGGGATTTATCGCTTTGCTTTTAAGTGAAATAATTACATTACTTGTTGCGGTAGCTACATTTCCTGTTAGCAGCAGAAATACTCCTAAAATTTCCAGACCCGTCCCGAATTTGAAAGCCTGTCGTCCAACACTGATAAAAATTACACCGGATAGACCAAATACGATTGTAATGATTTTATTCTTAGTTAGTTTGTCATCTTTATGTAAAACAGCTGCAACTAAGGCTATTATAAGTGGTTGGGCACCATAAATAACAGCTCCTAATGCTCCTGGTACCAGGTTCAAGCCCTGGTAAAAGAGTGAATAATTTATTACAATCTGCAGAGTTGTTACCCAGGCAACTACCTTCCAATTGTCCCTTATCATTACCAAATAGACAGAGGGTCTCACTGTAAAAGGAAGTATCATTAATCCTGAAATAATAAACCTTATTCCTGCAAAATGGAATGGGGTATCAAATTGTAAACCGAGCTTAATACCTGCATAGGCGGTTGACCATAATAGACAGGCAACAATTGCCCAGAATATAGTGTTTCCTTTACTATTCAAAACTTAAGTATAATGATGCAAATATCAGAAAAAGCATCAGGATAAAAGTAAGTGAATTTGAATTCAATTATAATATGAAGACATCATAATATTTAATAGTTTTGTCTATTGTCCAACATGTTATTCATGACTATTGCAGAATATATTGCGAATCAATTATTTAATCAAGGTGTAAGATTTGTATTCGGCATCCCCGGCGGACCATCTATCCCTTATCTTGAGGCTTTTAAAGCTGCCGGGATAGAGTTTATTCTTACCTCAAACGAAGCTTCGGCCGGGATTATGGCTGATGTTACAGCCAGACTGACAGGAATCCCTGGAGTTTGTCATGCAACATTTGGCCCCGGAGCAACTAACATAGCAACCGGTGTTGGTGGAGCATTACTCGACAGATCACCTGTTATTGTTTTCACAAGCGAAATGAATGACGCAATGGTTAACCGTGTAAGCCAGATGAATATTAATCACCAGAAGCTCTTTGAACCTTTGACAAAAGCAACCTACAGGATGAATGCAGGTAACGTTGCAGAAGTTATGGATTCGGCTCTAAGACATTGTCAGGAACAATATCCGGGTCCGGTACACATAGGACTTCCGGCAGATATATCGGGTATTGAAATCGATACGCTCCCAATAACCGTTAATGTATCTGAAAAGATTTCTTACCAGAATGACACTCATAAGATAATATATCTGCTTGGGCAATCGCGGCGACCTGTCCTGGCAGTCGGGCTTACCGCCGCACGACTTGGGATAAAGACTGAATTGCTGGCATTTCTTGAACGATTTAAAATGCCGGTGTTAATTACTCCTATGGCCAAAGGACTTATACCGGAAGATCATCCATGCTTTGCCGGAGTGTTGTTCCATTCATTAAGTGATTATCTTGAAGATATATACACCAATTCAGATCTTATAATTGGTGTTGGATACGATCCGGTAGAATATAATTACGAATCGTGGTTACCTCCCGTACCTCTTGTTCATTTTGATATCATAGAACCTGATATATACCCTTCTGATGGAATAACCCCCTATGTTGGTCCGGCAAGTGAATGGTTCAAATTACTTCATAACCTGAAATCAGACTCACTTATATTTGATCCGACAACAATAAAAGGGATCCGTGATGAAATGCTATCAGTTTTTAATGGTTTCACAAACCATTTTGGTCCTGCTGCTGCACTTAAAGTTATTCAGGATGAGTTACCTGCAGACACAATACTGACGGCCGATGTCGGATCCCATTTACATCTTATTGGACAGTTCTGGCAAACGCATGGAACAGGTAAGATTATTATAACAAACGGATGGTCGGGAATGGGATTCGGAATTCCTGCTGCGCTTGCAGCTCAGATGAATAACCCGGATTCTACGGTTGTTTGTATTACCGGTGATGGAGGCTTCCTGATGATGGCCGGGGAGCTGCTAACTGCAAGAAGATATAATTTGCCTGTAATTGTTATTGTTTTTTCTGATGGAGAGCTTAATCTGATTAAGGTTAAACAATCGTGGAAAAACCTTTCACCATACGGAACAATGCTTTATCAGGGCGATCTCTTTGGAGCTGATACGTTCCTGGGGGTTAAAGTAGTAAGGGCTGATTCTCACGAAAGTATGAGGAAGGCAGTAATTGAAGCACTTTCTATAAACGAACCGGTAATAATTAATGCAGTTATTGATCCCGAGGACTATAAGTGGCTGATTGTAAGAAGATGAGGGGGAGAGAGGGAGAATGGGAGACTGGCCGACCGGTTGGGGCTGTTGAAAAAGCTATGAGTTCACAAAGATTTAATATAGTACTTAAATTCTTCTCTCAGAACCGGGTAGATACATCTATCAACGCAAGTTCCCTTGCATCGCTGATGATCCATGGTCTCAGAACTATTCCTTCAAAAAATATTTCCACAATAAAGGATTAACTCTTCTTTTCTTTTTTAGGTTTTACTTCTTTAACTTCCTTATCTTCTTTTACTTCCTTTTTTTCCTTTTCAACCTTGGGCGCTTTTGTAATATGCTTTTCTTTGGCAACAGCTACTTCTTTAACCTCTTTAACCTCTTTAACTTCTTTAACTTCTTTAACTTCTTTTTTCTCTTTTACCGGTTTTACCTCTTTAACTTCTTTAACTTCTTTAACTTCTTTTTTCTCTTTTACCGGTTTTACCTCTTTTACTTCTTTAACTTCTTTTACTTTAATAGCTTTAACCGGTTTAATTTCAGGTTTATCAGCTTTTTTCCTAGGACGTCTTACTCCATACGAGCCAAGAATTATTTTACCTCTTCTTGATTTTTTATCACCTTTTCCCATTTCAATTGGTTTTGATTATTTTTATAAACCCTTTTCAGGGGGTAGCAAAGTTAATTAAAAACTTTGTTTTAACGAAAATATTTTTAAAAGTGTTCCTTCAGTGTTTGACAAAATTATCTACTATTATGAGATAAAAGGTCAAATAGGAAGGGAATAAAACTTACTTGCAAATTACGATGAAGAGTTTTAGAATATGTTATCCTTAAAAACTATTTTTGATTAAGAATTATTAAGAGTGTGAATATATTAACCTAATACTTAAGATTTAATGAGACGTAATGAAAGAGAGATTTCAGGATTTCCCGAGATAAAAGAAATTATCAGTAAAGCTGATGTATGCAGAATAGCACTTGCAAATGGTGACATCCCATACATCGTAACACTAAATTTTGGCTATTCAGGTAACGAAGAAGGGAAATTGTATTTTCATTGCTCAAACGAAGGTAGAAAACTGGAAATGATCAAAAAAAACAACTATGTATGTTTTCAATTGGATACAGATCACCAACTATATAAGGGCGAAAATGGATGTGATTGGGGAATGAAGTACAGCAGTGTCGTTGGCTATGGCAATATTTCTATCGTAACAGAACCGGAGGCAAAGAAAGCAGGGTTAAATTGCATTATGTCGCATTATGGAGGCAGAAGGGAATATTCATACGATGATAAAGTACTTGAGAGGACAACTATTCTGAGTCTCGAAATTACAGAAATGACGGGAAAAAAGTGTTAACTTGCAATCAGTAATAAAGATTAATTTATGCAAACACTAAACGACTTACGCCTGGCAGTACTTATTGATGCCGACAATATTCCGTACAGCAATGTAAAAGGTATGCTGGAAGAGATCGCAAAGTATGGAACACCAACTTTTAAAAGGATCTACGGAGACTGGACAAGGCCAACAATTGCCGGATGGAAGTCAGTCCTGCTCGAGAATGCCATAACACCCATTCAGCAATACAGTTATACAAAAGGTAAAAATTCAACCGACTCTGCCCTGATAATCGATGGGATGGATATACTCTATTCGGGAAAAGTTGATGGCTTTTGCATTGTTTCCAGCGACAGTGATTTCACCCGTCTTGCAACACGTCTCAGAGAAGCCGGAATGAAAGTGATCGGAATTGGAGAAAGGAAAACCCCTTATCCGTTTATTGTTGCATGCGACAAATTCATTTATCTCGATATAATTGCTTCATCATTAGTAACAACTGAACCAGTTCCTGAGATCAAGAAAAGAGGAAAGCCAGTAGTAAAGAAAAAGAAAACCGAAGAGAGTGACCCTCAGGCATCTACGCGAGCTGTGAAACGGGTTATTGCCACCTCAATAACTGACCTTGCTGATGAAAACGGCTGGGCTTATCTTGGCGATGTAGGTAATCTTATTCTAAAAAAGCAACCTGATTTTGATCCCAGAAATTTCGGATTTCCCAAACTCACACCGCTTATAAGATCAATGGATTTTGAGATTGATGAGAGAGAATCGGGACAGAATCACATAAAACATATCTATATCAGAAATAGGAAAGCTTAAAGGTTGCTTCGTCGGAGCTGACTTCTATTAATCCCCGTTTCGTAGATAGAGGACAGATTGCTTCGTCTCCACCAGCTTGCGGATCCTCGCAATGATCCGTTCTTTTACTAATTTTTATAGGATTGTGTCCTCAATAAACTGATCGGTCATTGCTATGATAACAAAGGAAGACAAAGCAAAAGAAATGGTTTAGTTACCAAAAAGTCATTTTGATACAATATATTATGACTTTTTATTTTTTGTTTTCAAAAAAGTTTATGACCTTTGTACCTGTTTTATAAATACTTTAATAATTGAACTATGAACATTTACGTAGGAAGTCTTCATTTTAAAATGAGTGAAGCAGAATTAAAAGAAATCTTTGAAGAGTATGGCGAAGTAACATCCGCAAAAGTCATTATTGACAAATACTCTGGGAAAAGCAAAGGATTTGGTTTCGTTGAGATGCCGAATGATGCTGAAGCAAAAAAAGCTATCGAGGAATTAAACGGAGCTGAAGTTAGCGGTAGAAACATTATTGTTAATGAATCAATCGAAAGAACAGACAGAAAAAGTAATTTCAGAGGTGGCGATAACGACCGCAGAGGTGGTAGCGGTGGTGGTGGAAACAGAAGAGAAAACTACAGGTAGGCAACAAAAATTCTATAACTATGAAAGGTACTGTTAAATGGTATGACAGGGTAAAAGGTTACGGATTCCTTCAGGCTGAAGATGGCAAGGATATCTTTATCCACCGTTCAGGGTTAGAGGTTTCGCATATCGAACTAGAAGCAGGCCAGGCAGTTGAATTTGAAGTTGAGCAGAAAGAAAAAGGACCGGTTGCTATCAAAGTTAAAAAAGTAGATTAATTCTTAATCACATTATTACCATGAGGCTGTGACAGAAATGTTCAGCCTCTTTTTTTTATTATTCTTCCTCAGCAATTAAAACCTCCCGAAAATTGAATACTTTTCAGTATTGCAAAAAATTGATGAATAGAGAAATACAACCGAATTATTAGTTTCCATCTTTCTTTCCAGATGAAGAACCGGCTGATCTTTTTTCAGTTTGAGGAATCTGGCTATTCTGGCACTCGCGGGAATTGCTTTAATCCTTTGATCTCCACCTTTGATCTCAATATGATAATTATCTCTCAGGATCTGGAACAATGACTTATTTTCAAATTGACGGGCCGTTATCCTCGGCAAATTTATATTGGCTAAATAACTAATATCGTAGAATATTGGCACATCTTCCAGGAGCCGTATCCTTTCCATATAAACACAACCCGATTCCTTTTCAAGCTCCGATAGAGGAAACATGAAATCTTCCGGCCATGGAATCAGGACAGGCCTCACAACAATCTTTGTCTTAAGATTACGGTCCCCTACTGCGGATGTTGTTCCGGAAACAGATAAAATACCAATCTCCATCTGAAGATGACGGACAATACTGCCTTTTCCCTGATGCTTACTTATATACCCGTCGTTCGATAATGTACTCAGAGATTGCCTTACCGTAGGACGAGTCATCCTGTACAACTTGCATAACTCGTTTTCTGATGGTAACAGGTCTCCTTCCTTATAGATTCCATCCAGAATGTGTTTTCTCAGAACTTCGTAAAGTTTCCGATACTGCGGGATGGATTTTGGAACTGACATATTATGAAATAAATAGAAACAAATTGAAATAAAAATTTAAAATAAATGTAAAAATAATGTTTTTCACTTGTAAATACAAGTTAATTGAATTATTTTTGTAACCATTGATCTATAGTAATTTCAATAAGTAATAAAATATGTTTTACTTACTTATACTTACAAGTCAGGGAAATGAAGCTGGAAGACGGAAGAAAAAACCATCCTGCGGACTTCTGACTTCGATCTTCAAACTTCGGACAATTTATATAACTAACAATATTTAAGAATGGCAACAGCAGTAATAATGCCAAAGCAGGGCCAGTCAGTAGAAACCTGCATCATTACAAAATGGTTTAAGAATAAGGGGGAAAATATCTCCACAGGTGATATACTTTTTTCATACGAGACTGACAAGGCTGCGTTCGACCTCGAATCTCCTGTTGATGGTATATTACTCGATCGGTTTTTTGAAGAAGGCGACGAGGTACCTGTTCTGGTAAATGTAGCTGTAATTGGCAAAAACGGCGAAGCTACAGTTTCTTTTAACCCTGATCAGTCAGCTGAGGTTAAGGCTGAGGTTAAGGCTGAGGCTGAGGCTGAGGCTAAGGTTGAGGTTGAAGCTGAGGTTGAAGCTGCAAGCTCACTATTATCGTCCTTAGATAGAAAAATCAAAATCTCCCCCAGGGCAAAACGACTGGCAGAAAATAAAAAACTCAATTATAATAACCTGCAGGGGTCAGGACCAAATGGAAGGATAATCACCCGCGACATTGAAAAAATTCTATCAGGTACTGCCACATCATCTGTTGCATCATCAAAAATGGTCCAATCAAATGAAAAAGAATTTACCGAACAACCTTTGAGTAATGTGCGAAAAATTATTGCAAAGGCGATGCATTCATCATTACAAAATTCTGCTCAACTCACCCACCACATGAGCGCTGATGTCCGTTACCTTCTTGAAGCAAGACAAAAAATTAAAAGTGAGATTGCCTCCGGGAGAATTAATCAGGATATTACGCTCAACGACATGGTATGCTGGTGTGTAATTAGAGCGCTTGAAAAATTTCCGGATATCAACAGTCATTTTCTCGACGACCGCATCAAAACTTTTCATAAGGTGCATCTTGGAATTGCAGTTGATACTCCACGCGGACTTATGGTACCTGCAGTAAAGAATGCCGGGGACATGGATCTTATACAATTATCAGCCGGACTTAAATCGGTTGCAGAAGCCTGCAGAAAAGGCAGTATAAGTCCTGAATTAATTCAAAGTACAGCAGCCACTTTCACAGTCTCCAACCTTGGAAACTACGGCGTTGAGATGTTCACCCCTGTAGTTAACCTTCCGCAAACAGGAATCCTTGGAGTTTGTACAATTATAAACCGTCCTGCTAATATGGGAAACAATATTTTTGGATTTGTCCCATATATCGGACTATCACTAACATACGATCACCGGGCTATTGATGGCGGTCCGGCTACCCTGTTTCTAAAAGAAATTAAGGAGCAGATAGAAGCTTTTAGGTATTAAGATAAAAGACAAAAGTAAAAAGACAAAAGTAAAAAAGTTCCGCACGACCGCAAGACTGCAAGACTGCAAGACATTAAGAATTTCAGACAAAATATTAAACATATGCCAAAGAGTCAAAACATCAATCCGAAGGAAGTAAGAAAACCAAAGTTTATTGAGTTTGGGAAAATTCCTGTAAACCAGTACAAGAAAACTATTGAAGAAGAAAAGAAAATATTCAGCAAGGATGATTTCTTACGGATTTACCACGATATGGTTGTTATCAGGGAATTCGAGACTATGCTCAACCTGATTAAGACTACCAACGAGTATAATGGTGTCCCCTACAACCATCCCGGGCCTGCCCACCTCTCTATAGGACAGGAAGCTGCAGCAGTTGGAATGGCTTATACACTCGATGTTGATGACTACATATTCGGATCGCATCGCAGCCATGGGGAGATCCTTGCCAAGGGACTTTCAGCAATTCATCGTCTTGATGAAGACAGCCTCTACTCTGTAATGAAAAACTACTTTGGAGGCAATGCTCTGAAAGTTGTTGAAAAAGGTTTTCAGGGTAATATAAAAGATCTGGCTAAAAACTTCTTACTCTATGGAGCCCTTTCAGAAATATTCGCCCGCGAGAACGGGTTCAACAAAGGTCTGGGTGGATCAATGCATGCATTTTTCACACCATTTGGCATCTATCCCAATAATGCAATAGTAGGTGGTTCGGGCGATATTTCTGTCGGAGCCGCTCTTTATAAAAAAATTAACCGGAAACCCGGAATTGTTGTTTGTAATATCGGTGATGCTTCAATGGGCTGTGGACCGGTTTGGGAAGGAATCTGCTTTGCAACAATGGACCAGTATAAGACTTTATGGGACGGAGAATACCGCGGCGGACTTCCGTTGATCTTCAACTTTATGAACAACATGTATGGCATGGGTGGGCAGACAATCGGTGAAACTATGGGCTATGATATTCTGGCTCGTATTGGCGCAGGTGTAAATCCTGAGATGATGCACTCTGAGCGTGTCGACGGTTATAATCCACTCGCTGTTATTGACGCTTTCACCCGCAAGAAACAGATAATAAAAGAAAAGAAAGGACCGGTTTTACTCGATACACTTACATACAGAATAAGCGGTCATTCCCCCTCTGATGCTTCTTCGTACAGATCAAAAGAGGAAATTGAAGCATGGCAACAGGAAGACTCAATATTAGCTTACGGAAAATCACTTATTATTTCAGGTATTGCAAAACAGGATCAGCTTGATGATCTGGCAAAAGACATCAAAGAGCTTCTGACCCAAATGCTGAAACTTAGCATTGATGAAGTGATATCGCCCAGGATTAATATGCAAAATGATCCTGATTGCATCGGGAAAATGATGTTTTCAAATGGCTCCGCCGATCGTATGGAGGAAGGAAATCCCGAAGTACTTCTTACTCTTGAAGAAAATCCGAGAGTTAAATCGCTTAAAAACAAGGAAAGATTTTATAAAGACAAAGAAGGTAAAGCTGTTTCAAAAGCAAAACTATATCAGTTCCGCGACGCGATCTTCGAGGCAGTCATCGATCGCTTTTATAAAGATCCTACTCTGGCTGCATGGGGTGAAGAAAACCGCGATTGGGGCGGAGCATTTGCTGTGTACCGCGGACTGACAGAAGCACTCCCCTATCACCGACTTTTTAATTCACCTATTTCTGAAGGTGCAATAGTTGGTACGGCTATCGGTTACGGAATGTGCGGCGGTCGGGTTATTGCAGAAATAATGTATTGCGATTTTCTCGGCAGATGCGGCGATGAAGTATTCAACCAGCTGCCTAAGTGGCAGGCTATGAGCGGAAATATTATCAAGATGCCCGTAGTAATAAGGGTTTCCGTTGGCTCAAAATACGGGGCACAACATTCCCAGGACTGGTCGTCACTCACAGCACATATTCCGGGGCTAAAGGTGGTATTTCCTGCTACCCCATACGACGCCAAAGGATTAATGAACACAGCATTACAAGGTACCGATCCTGTAATTTTCTTTGAAAGCCAGAGAATTTATGACATTGGGGAAATGTTTCATACCGAGGGAGTACCCGCAGGTTATTATGAGATCCCATTTGGAGAACCGGAAATTAAAAGATCAGGAGATGATATCACTATCCTTACAATTGGCGCGACTCTTTATCCTGCATTAAAAGTCGCAGATATACTTCAGGATAAGTACGGCCTGAGTGCAGAGGTAATCGATGCACGATCGCTGGTTCCATTCAACTACGAACCTGTTATTCAGTCTGTTAAAAAAACAGGTAGGATCATACTTGCAAGTGACGCATCTTCACGTGGCTCATTTCTTAAGGATATGGCACAGACAATAACAGAACTTGCATTTGATTATCTCGATGCACCACCTTTTGTCGTAGGATCGAGAAACTGGATAACTCCTGCTTATGAGATGGAGGAATTTTTCTTTCCGCAACCCGAATGGATACTTGATGCTATACATGAACGGATACTTCCTCTCAAAGGACACCAGACTAAAACTGACTTTTCAGCAAATAAATCTATAATTCTGAATAAAGAAGGCGTTTAAGTTGTCTGTACAGTAAAGTTTGCAGCACAGATTATCTTCAGTATTATTTTTCAATTTTGATTCTGAATATTACTAAATTGCGTTGCTAATAACCCTGAAAGATGACCTTTATACAGAGAAGATTTTTCCTGATCCTTATTTTTTCCGGCGTAACGCTTGTCGCTCATAACCAGTCACGTAATCTTGACTTCTATATAAAAGAAGGGCTTAAAAATAGTCCTTTGCTGAACGATTACAGAAATCAGATTAATTCAGCTGTTTCTGACAGTATTCTTATAAGGGCGGCAAAAAAACCTCTCATTGAAGCAAAATCGCAGCTTCAGTACTCCCCTGTTTATAATAATTTCGGATATGACGAAGTTATTACAGACGGAGGTAATTATATGGCAGTTATGGGTATTTCTCAGACAATTTTTAATAAGAGAGAACTCGCCAATAAATACAGGGCAACAGAAATTCAAAAACAACTGGCGAATAATTCTTCCAGCATCTCAGTTTCAGAATTAAAAAAGATAATCACAGAACAATATCTAATTTCATTCTCGGACTTAAGAGACTTTCAATTTAATAAAACATTTCTTGAACTATTCGAAAGAGAAAATGCTATTGTACAACAGTTTGTAAAGAACGGAGTGTACAAACAGACCGACTACTTATCATTATTTGTTGAAACACAAGCTCAGGAAATTCAGGTGACACAACTTAAAAATCAGTATCGTAAAGACCTGACAACCCTTAATAAATTGTGTGGCTTAAATGATACTGCCAGGTACGAACTTTCTGAACCACAACTTGAAATCCGGGGAGTTCCTGATATTTCCAAAACTCCCTCATATATTCAGTATAAAATTGACAGTTTAAGAATTGAAAACGAAAAAACTGCAATTGATATAAGGTACCAGCCTAAAGTAAACTGGTTTGCTGATGCCGGCTTTCTGACAAGTAATCCATGGAACTTTTATAAACATTTTGGTTACAGCGCAGGCATTGGTTTGAATATCCCGGTTTATGACGGAAAGCAAAGAAGTATTGAAAAACAGAAACTGCAACTGAGTGAAAACAGCAGGCAGGGTTATGAGAACAACTACAGAAACCAGTATTTCCAACAGATTCAACAACTTAATACTGAGCTTCAGTCACTGGATGAAACTACACTTCAACTTGAAAAGCAACTTATTACTTCTGATCAGCTGGTAAAAGCTCTTAAAACCCAACTTGAAGCTGGAATTATACAGATGACAGAATACATTAATGCCATAAAAAATTACAAATCTATAACCAGAAACCTGAACCTGATAAATAATCAAAAATTTCAGGTTATTAATGAAATGAATTTCCTCCTGACTCAATAAAAAACTGAATAATGTCAACCATTACCAAACTCAGCCGTTTTTTCTGTCTCCTTACAGGAATAATTCTGGCTTCAGTATCTTGTAACAGGGGTACAACAACAACAGAGGATATTCTTGATGTCAAAACACCGGTTACGATAGTTCCTGTAGCCTATGAACCAGTTACCTCATCGTTCGACTTACCCGCTGTCAGTACCTTTATGAATAAAAGTATAATCAGGGCAACTACCACTGGTACAATTGAGAAAGTTTCAATTAATCAGGGTGACTTTATTTCTGCCGGCCAGCAGCTTTTCACTATCAGAACCCGCGAGGCAATGGCACTTGGCAATTTGCCCGGCAATGACAGTACTCTGACTTTTAAAGGACTGATAAACATTACTTCACATAACGAAGGTGTAATAAGTTCTCTCTCTTACAGGAAAGGTGATTTTGTTCAGGAAGGTGATGAATTAGCTGTTGTTTCAGAACAGAGTAGTCTCGTCTTCATTCTTGAAGTTCCTTTTGAACTTGAGAAATACATTGAAAGTAACAGGAACTGCCTTATTGACCTCCCTGGCAACAAACAGATTAAAGGTACTATCACCAGTAAACTTTCTGAGATGGATATGCAATCCCAAACCGTCCGTTATGTTGTTAAAACATTAACAGCAGATCGTCTGCCGGGAGGCTTAATTGCAAGTATAAAAATGGTCAGATCTAAAACTGAAAAGGCATTAGTACTACCCAAGCAGGCTGTATTAGGTGATGAAACTCAGACTGAATTCTGGGTAATGAAACTTATAAACGACAGTACTGCCATAAAGGTTGTTGTTAGTAAAGGTTTTGAAAATAATGAAAAGGTGGAAATAACACATCCCGACTTTCTCGTTTCTGACCGGGTAATCCTGACCGGGAATTACGGACTTCCTGACACTGCCAGTATATCTATTATAAAGGAGTGAGGACATGAAGAATTTCTTCCTTTCTTATAAAAACCCTATATCCGTTATTCTTGCAGTTATAATTGTCGGGGGGATCTTCCTCTATGGACAAATTCAGGTTTCGCTCTTTCCCGAAATCACTTTTCCAAAATTAAAAGTTATTGCTGATAACGGGGAACAGCCTGTCGAAAAGATGATGGTGACAGTTACCAGGCCTCTTGAAGATGCAATCAAACAGGTGCCCGATCTGAAAATATTAAGGAGCACTACCAGCCGCGGAACTTGTGAAATATCAGCGTTTCTTAATTGGGGTGCAGATATTGATGTAAATCAGGCAATGCTCGAATCGCGTATATCGCAAATCAAGAATAATCTTCCACCTGATGTCCAGATTACAGTAGAAAAAATGAATCCTTCAATCCTACCCGTGATAGGATTTACAGTAGAGAGCGATTCAAAAACACCAATTGAACTAAATCTGATTGCTACTTATATCATCAAACCTTATCTGTCGCAGATTGAAGGAGTTTCCTCGGTTGGCATTATAGGCGGAAAAACAAAAGAATTCTGGGTTGAGCTTAACCAGCTTAAAATGAGCTCATTTTCAATAACCCCTGAAATGATCAGGGATATGCTCGAGAAGAATCACTTTTTAACCTCAAACGGTTTTCTATCGGATTACCGGCGATTATACCTTAATATAACCGATGCAGGACTTTATAATTTAAGCGATATTGAAAATGTTGTTCTCCGGAATGATGGAAAGAGAATTATTAAGCTCAAAGACGTTGCCGTTATTAATGTAAGGGAAAGAACAGAATATACGAGAATCAATGCTAATGGCCGTCAGGGGCTTCTGGTTGCAATACTGAAACAACCAAATGCTAACCTGATTAAACTTTCCGAGACAGTAGCATCGAAAAAAAGTGAACTTGAAAAGATACTTCCGCCCGATGTTCACATCTCTTTATATTACGATCAGGCCGACTTTGTCAACAGATCAATTAAAAGTGTCAACGACAGTCTCTGGTTAGGACTATTACTTGCAATTATTGTTGCAGTTATGTTTCTCAGATCCTTCAGGGCCAGCGCAACAGTTCTGGTAACGATCCCTGTCACATTGTTTCTCACCATTATTGTTCTCTATTGCATTGGGTATACTCTGAACATAATGACTTTCGGAGCCATTGCGGCGGCTATCGGATTAATAATTGATGACGCAGTTGTAGTAGTTGAACAGATTCACAGAACTCAGGAGGAACATCCCGAAGAACCATCTAAACAGATTGTTCATCAGGCTGTAAAATATCTGATGCCATCAATGGTAGGTTCATCAATCAGTACAATAGTAATTTTTATCCCGTTCATGTTACTTGGCGGCGTGGCAGGCGCCTATTTTAATGTGCTTACCAATACTATGGTAATAACATTGGTGTGTTCGTTTTTTGTGACATGGATAGGGCTTCCGGTTATCTATTTATGGTTTTCAAACATCAGATCGCTCTTCCCGGAAAACAAAAAGACCAGTATTAAGATCACAAAAAAAAGAAACTGGGTAAGTTTTTTTCTTCGCCGACCTTATCTATCTGTACTTTTTATACTTTGTTTGCTCATCTCAATCTTTTATATTGTTCCAAGGCTTGAAACAGGTTTTCTTCCTGAAATGGATGAGGGATCAATAGTTCTGGATTATCTCTCCCCTCCGGGAACCTCACTCGAAGAGACAGATGCCATATTGAAAGAAGTTGAGAAAATCATAGTAACCATACCCGAAGTCCAGACCTATTCCAGAAGAACCGGTGCACAAATGGGGTTCTTTATTACGGAACCTAATAATGGAGATTATCTTATTCAGTTAAAAGATGACCGGGAGAGAAGTACGATTGAAGTAATTGATGATATCAGGAAGAGAGTTGAGGCAACTCAGCCTGCTCTGGAAATTGATTTTGGACAGGTAATCGGCGATATGCTGGGTGACTTGATGGCATCAGTTCAACCTATTGAAATAAAGATCTTTGGAAGCGATCAGAATACGCTGAATGTACTGGCAAAACAAGTTGCTGGTGAAGTTGAGAATATTGAAGGGATCGAGGATGTATTTGACGGTATTATTATAGCAGGTCCTTCAATTGAAATAATACCTGACCAGCAGAAACTTGCACAATTCAACATTTCACCCTCATCTTTTCAATATCAGCTCCAGACAATGGTGGAAGGAAATATTATTGGCAGTATCCTCGAGAAGGAACAAATGACTGATATCAGGATGATTTTCCCGAACAGTACCAAAAACAGTCTCGAAAGCCTTAAAAATCAATTTGTCTTTCTGCCAGACGGCAAACTGAAACCATTATCCACACTTTCTACTATAAAATTAAAAGAGGGTATTGCAGAAATTAACAGGGATAACCTGAAGTCGGTTTCTATTGTTACTGCCAGATTAAATAACAGGGATCTTGGAAGTGCGATTAAAGAGATCCGGCAGATTATAGGTTCAAAGATATTTCTGCCTCAGGGATATCATATTGAATATGGCGGTGAATATGCTGACCAGCAGAAATCATTTACCGAGCTTCTGATGATCCTTATCTTATCTAGTCTGCTGGTTTTTGCTCTTATGCTGTTCCTTTTTAAGGATTTCAGAGCAGCCGGTTCAATCCTTTTCATTTCAGTTTTGGGCATATCAGGCAGTCTGATTGCTTTGTTCATAACCAATACGCCTTTAAATGTTGGAAGTTATACCGGATTGATTATGATAGTCGGAATAATTGGTGAGAATGCAATATTTACCTTTCAACAGTTTATCACAAACCGCAAAAAAGGATCTGTTGATGAATCACTTGTTTTTGCAATTTCCACCAGGTTAAGGCCCAAGCTGATGACAGCCCTGGGAGCAATCATTGCGTTGATGCCCTTAGCAATCGGTGTTGGCACAGGCGCTCAGATGCACCAGCCTCTCGCAATTGCTGTGATCGGCGGATTTATAATTGCGTTGCCTCTGCTTCTTATAATCTTCCCGACACTACTACACATTTTATATAAAAGGGAAGATAAAAAGCAAAATAGTAACCTTATGATGAAGTAGAGAAATATCCAAATCATCGGTATATTTGCAGGGAAATTAGAAGAGGATGGAAAACGTAGTTGAGAACATTAAAAGTAAGGCAGGGTTTATTATCGATATGGATGGAGTGATCTATCATGGCAATAAACTGCTTCCCGGTGTTACTGATTTCCTGATATGGTTAGAAGAATCGGGTAAGAAATACCTGTTTCTTACCAACTCAAGCGAAAGAACTCCAAAAGAGCTCCATGAGAAACTTAAGAGGCTTGGAATAAACGTGGGTGAAGAACATTTCTATACCAGCGCTCTTGCCACGGCAAGTTTTCTTTCAAACCAGACTCCTAATGGAAGCGCTTACATAATTGGCGATGCAGGACTAATACATGCCTTATACAGTGTTGGTTACAGCGTAAATAACGTCAATCCCGATTATGTTGTGGTTGGTGACACACATAGCTATAACTTTGAAAAAATAGAACTCGCAGTAAATCTAGTAATAAGAGGGGCAAAACTTATTGGAACAAATCCCGATATCAGCGGACCAGTTGAAGTCGGAATAACTCCCTCAACCAAAGCACTCATTGCACCGATAGAGATCGCAGCAGGGAAAAAAGCTTATTATGTTGGAAAACCAAACCCTCTGATGATGCGTAGCGCTCTGAAAAGACTTGGAATTAAAAGGGAAGATGCTATCGTAATTGGCGACAGGATGGATACTGATGTGAGGTGCGGACTGGAATCGGAAATTGATACTCTGCTGGTTTTAAGCGGTATTACCGATCATAAAGGAATTGACCAGTTTCCATACCGGCCACGCTATATCCTGAATGGTATTATTGATCTTGTAGGTTAATCTATTATGGCACTTAAAGAAAAATATAAGTCTGAGCGAAAAGAAGTAGCACATTTCATGAGACGCCTTTACAAACATGGCCTCACAACAACTTCGGGAGGAAATATAAGTCTGCGTTTAAATGACGATATAATACTGATTACTCCTTCTGCAACCGACAAAGGCAGGATGAATTGGAAAGAAGTTGGTATCGTTAATATTTTCGGTGATAATCTCACTCCTGATCTAAAGCCATCGATTGAAATTGCCATGCATCTTTCGATATATAAAAAGAAGGCCGATGTCTATGCTATTATCCATGCTCATCCAATATTCGCTTCTCTCTTTACCGCTATCAAATCAAAAATAAATACCAGTCTTACAGCAGAAGCAAAAGCTATTCTCGGTGATCCGCTTTTAATCAGGTATGCAGTTATGGGCTCAGTTGAACTTGCTGAAGTTGTTGCAGAAAATGTGTTAAAATCTGATATTCTTTTGCTCGAAAATCATGGAATTCTTACTACAGGCACAAATCTGTTACAGGCATTCGATAAAATTGAAGTTCTTGAAAATGCTGCAAAGATGACTCTGATGACAGAAAAAACAGGAAGGAAGAAACCTCTGGATAAACTCAGGATATTGGAATTAGAAAGGTTGTTCAGAGGATGAAAGGAGTTCTCTTCGATATGGACGGAGTACTGGTAGATTCGGAACCGTATATTTGCCGGGCTGCAATTATGATGTTCAAAGAACTTGGCGTGACGGTGTTCCCTGAAGACTTTCTTCCTGTTGGTGGTAATGAATAAGATTTATTTGCAATATTATATAACTTAATATGGAATTTAGAACACTTGGCCAATCTGATATAAGAGTCTCAGAACTCGCTTTTGGTGCATGGGCCATCGGAGGTTGGCTTTGGGGAGGATCCGATTCAAAGGAAGCAATAAAAGCCATCGAAACTGCCGTAGATAATGGTATGACAACAATAGATACTGCACCGGCTTATGGATTCGGCCTTAGTGAAGAACTGGTGGGTAAGGCAATAAAGGGAAAAAGAGACAGAGTTCAAATTCTAACCAAATTCGGATTAACCTGGAATGAAAAGAAAGGCGAATTCTTCTTTGCAACACAGGATAATTCAGGAAAAGATGTAAATATTTACCGATATTCTTCCAAAGAAAAAGTGATTAGTGAATGTGACCAGAGTCTGAAACGACTTGGCACAGACTACATTGATCTTTTTCAAATACACTGGAGCGACCCTACTACACCAGTATCGGAAACTATGGAGGCCCTTGAAATCCTGGTTAAAAAAGGAAAAATAAGAGCAGGGGCTGTGTGCAATTATTCCACTGAATTATTGGCAGAAGCAGGGAAAACATTTGTGCTTGCATCGGATCAGGTGTCTTATAGCATGGTAAATCGGGAAATTGAGAAAGAAATTGTACCACATTGCATAAATAATAATATTGGTATCATTGCATATAGTCCGCTTCAGCGGGGTCTTTTATCCGGTAAAATAAAAAGAGGTTACAAATTTAAAGATGGAGATACCAGGGCGACTAACATCTTCTATATTGAACCAAACCTTTCCCACATCCTTCAGCTTAACGACAATCTTTATGAGATTGCCAAAGAACTTAATGTAACTCAAACTCAGCTGGTACTTAACTGGACTCTCCGGCAACCAGGTATCACCTGTGTATTAAACGGTGCAAGAAACGCAACTCAGGTTCTTGAAAATATTAAAACGGTCGATTTCCGGTTAACAGTAACGGAAATAAACAAAATCAATAAACTTCTTTCAAATCTTAAACTAGAAAAACAAACTCGTGGCTAAAATTAAAAATTTTCTTTCAGGTTTTCCGTCATATGAAAAACTGAAAAAAGAGATGCACGGTATCTCTTTACCGGATTATCGTGAAGTAAACTGTCATATTCATACACCCTACTCCTTCAGCGCATTTTCTGATATGGATAGTGTTTTTAAAATGGCAGAAAAAGAGAAAATAGCTCTCCTTGGGATCAACGATTTTTATGTGACAGATGGTTACGACGCTTTTCACAAGGGATGTCTGGCAAATAAGATCTTTCCATTATTCAATATTGAGTTTATCGGTCTTTTGAAAGAGGAACAGCAAAAAGGTATCCGGCTAAATGATCCAAATAATCCGGGAAGGATCTATTTTAGCGGGAAAGGTCTGGATTATCCGTTTCATACCGGATTTATTCTCAGGAAACAATTAAAAAGTGTTATCAGGGAGAGCCAGAATCAGATCAAAGCAATGATATCAAAACTCAATCTTTTGATCAGGAATGAAAATCCAACTCTTTCACTCTCATACGAAACAATCAAAAAGAATTATGCTCACGATCTTGTACGGGAGCGTCATATTGCTAAAGCTTTAAGAATTCTTGCATTGGAGAGTTTCACAACTCCGGAAGAACAGCTTCAATTTCTTGAGAAACTTTATGGAGGGAAAAAATCAAAACCCGGATTATCAAATGATGCTGCACTTGAAAACGAAATACGTTCAAACCTTTTGAAGAGCGGTGGTGCCGCGTTTGTGGAAGAGGACGAAAACTCATTCCTGGAACTTAAGAAAATCATAAGAATCATTGTTAAAGCCGGTGGAATCCCCTGCTATCCGGTTCTGCTCGACGATCCTTCAGGAAAATTCACTGAATTCGAAGCTGATCCAGAAAAACTCTATGCATCACTTACCCTTCTGGGTATAGAATGCATCGAACTGATTCCCGGAAGGAATGATTTTTCCATTTTAAAGAAATTTGTTGAATTCTTCCACGGGAAGGGGTTTATCATAACCTTTGGAACTGAACACAATACACCAGAAATGATTCCACTTACTGTAAGTACAAGAGGATCTGTTCCCCTTGATTCATCTTTGAAAAAAATAGGATGGGAAGGAGCCTGCATTATTGCTGCTCACCAGTACCTGAGAGCTGATGGCAGACAGGGATATGTGTTACCTGATGGAACACACAGTGCAAAACAAAAAAATGATCTGACAAAACTCGGACAATTAGTTATTGAATACTACTTAAATAAAGCTTAATATGAAACCGGAAATAAATGAATTGATTGAGATCTCTAAATATTATGGATCAAATAAGGAATACGTGATTGCCGGCGGCGGTAACACGTCCTTCAAGGATGAACAAACCATTTGGATAAAAGCAAGTGGACAATCACTCTCTGACCTGACCGAAGATGGTCTGGTTGCCCTGAGCAGAGAGAAGCTTCATGTTTTATCATCGGGCGTATATTCCGAAGAACCATCTGTGAGAGAAGAACAGGTTAAAACAGACATGTTCAGGAGTATTCTCGATGCCGATAAAAACAAGCGCCCTTCAGTTGAAACATCACTGCATGAGATAATTCAATATAAATTTATTGTACACCTCCACCCCACACTTATTAACGGAATACTCTGCAGCAGGCAGGCAAAAAGTTTAATTCTTAAACTCTTTGGTGAAAGCGTTCTGTTTGTACCTTATATTGATCCGGGTTATACACTTTTTAAGAAACTTGAATCGGAAATAATATTATACCGTCAGAAGTTTTCCCACGATCCTCATATAATCTTCCTTGAAAATCACGGATCATTTGTTGGAGCTGACAGTACAGATGAGATAAAAAAGTTATATGACAATATTATTAAAACAATTGAAGGTCAGTTATCTCCGATATCTGAAATAACACAATTGCCTTTTAATCCTTTACTCGGCAAAATCCTCCCATTTCTTCGAATGCATCTTTCTGGTGATCAACCAGGCGTCATAAGGTTCCGCCATAACTCTCTTATTGCCAAATTTTATCAGAATCAACAGGAGTTTCACAAAATCTCATTACCCCTTACGCCCGATCTTATTGTTTATTGCAAGACAAGGTACTTATTTATTGAACAATCATCGTCTGCAGAAAAGATCATCGATTCGTTTAATTATCAGTTACCTCATTTTATAAGTGAATTTGGTTTTTCGCCCAAAGTAGTTATTATTAAAGATATGGGGGTTTTTGCTATTGCTGATAATTGGGCTTCAGCTGAGTCATGTCTTGATGTGTATGAAGACTTTATCAAAATCAGTTATTACGCTTCCCTCTGCGGTGGGATCAAGTTCCTTACACCCGAGCAGGTTTCATTTATTGATCAATGGGAAGTTGAGAACTACAGAAGAAAAGTCTCACAGGTAGCTGGTCCTGGTAACAAATTAAATAATAAAATTGCCATAGTGACCGGTGGAGCCCAGGGATTTGGAGCCGGGATTGTAGAGACGCTCTTTTCTCTGAATATGAACGTTGTAATAGCTGATCTGAACCAGGAAACCGGCAATCAACTGGTATCACACTTAACATCAAAAAAATCATCAAACAGAGCCATCTTCATAAAAACAGATGTTTCAGATCCTGTCTCGGTTAAAGATCTTGTCATGTCAACTGTTAAAGAATTCGGTGGATTGGATATTATGATAAGTAATGCTGGCATTTTGAGGGCAGGAAGCCTGGAAGAGATGAATCCTGAAACTTTCTCATTATCTACAGATGTTAATTACAATGGCTATTTCTATTGTGCAAAGTATGCATCAGAGGTCATGAAAATTCAGAATCAGGTGAGACCTGACTATTTCTCCGATATTATACAGATCAATTCAAAATCGGGACTCCGTGGCAGTAATCGCAATTTTGCCTATGCAGGAGCTAAATTCGGAGGCATTGGGCTTACACAATCATTTGCTCTGGAACTGGCGCCTTCCAGAATAAAGGTCAATTCAATATGTCCTGGTAATTTTTACGAAGGTCCATTATGGTCAGATCCACAAAACGGACTATTTGTTCAATATCTTAAAACCGGAAAAGTCCCTGGAGCAAAAAACATTGAGGAAGTAAGAAAGTTTTATGAGGATCAGGTACCAATGAAGCGAGGTTGCAAGCTTGAAGATGTGATGAAAGCTCTCTTATATCTGGTCTCTCAGGAATATGAAACAGGTCAGGCCCTCCCGGTTACCGGAGGCCAGATAATGTTAGGATAACCGGGAATAAAAAAAACTTACTTTAAATTCCTTTTAAGAAACTACAAATTAGCAATTAGCAATTAAAATTATGAATGTGAAGACAAAAGCTGTAAGAATATACGGGAAAAAAGATTTACGACTGGAAGAATTTGATCTTCCGGAGTTGAAGGATGACGAGATACTGGCACATGTAATTTCCGATAGTATCTGCATGTCATCGCATAAAGCAGCCATACAGGGTGCTGATCATAAGCGTGTTCCTGACGATATCCATATTAATCCCACCATTATTGGACATGAATTTGCAGGTATTATCATTGAAGTAGGAAAGAAATGGCAACATAAATTTAAAGCAGGTCAGAAATTTTCAATTCAACCTGCCATGAACAAAATGGGAACTCTGGCTGCACCCGGTTATTCTTTCCGGTTCATTGGAGGTGATGCCACAAATGTGATAATTCCTTCAATTGTTATGGAGGCCGATTGCCTCCTACCCTATTTCGGGGAAGCCTTCTTTCCGGCATCTCTTTCCGAACCAATGTCGTGTATTGTCGGAGCTTTTCATGCAAGTTATCATATACCACCCGGAACATACACTCATGAAATGGGTATCCGTAAGAAGGGAAAGATGGCAATTCTTGCTGGTGTAGGTCCAATGGGCCTGGGAGCTATTGACTATGCACTGCATTGCGACAGGAAGCCCGGTTTTCTTGTCGTCACAGATATAGATGATATCCGTCTGGCAAGAGCTTCTTCTCTGTTTACTCCCAAACAGGCTAAAAAAGAGGGTATCACGTTAGTCTATGTCAATACCGGTAAAATGAACGATCCGGTTAAATATTTGCGCGATCTGACTGAAGGAACAGGTTATGATGATGTATTCATATTTGCTCCGGTTAAACCCGTTATTGAACTGGGAGATGCGATTCTAGGAGTCGACGGATGTCTCAATTTTTTCGCCGGCCCCACTAACCCTGATTTTAAAGCTGAATTCAACTTCTATAACGTACATTATGCGTTCACTCATATAGTTGGTACATCAGGTGGAAATACCGATGACATGAAGGAATCCTTAAAGCTTATGAGCGAAGGAAAGATCAGCCCTGCAGTTATGATCACTCATATTGGTGGACTGGATGCTGTTATTGAAACGACATTGAATCTTCCTCAGATTCCCGGAGGTAAAAAACTTATTTACACTAACATATCAATGCCACTTGTATCTCTTTTCGGACTTGAAGAGTTGGGTAAAAAAGATCCGTTATATTCAGAACTTCATAAGATTGTTGCAAAAAATGATTTTATCTGGTCACTTGAGGCTGAGGCATACCTTCTCAGTAATGCCAAACCAATCTGATCTCAAAATCGGCAAACGCATTTTTCATACTTTCTATCTGAGTGTGAGCAATACAATTGATTTTGAAGGTAGTACAACATTCAGAAGGTCTCCCTGTTTCTTAGCGCCATCAAATTTTGCAATTTTTATGTTACCCGGTTTATCAAAAGTATTGATATCAGTAATTTTTGCTGAAGTCAGCACCTCGCCGGTTACTGTTGTCCATTTGACCTGATTTAAAGTAGTACTTAGAGTTATTGATTTGTTTGGATCGATATTAACAAGCGTAATATGAACTACTCCAAGTGAATCCTGAGAAGCTGATACGTTAAGTGCTGGAAGTGTCTGAGTACCTAAAGTATAGTCAGGACTGGTAAATTTAACCGGTAACATTTTGGCATCCTGATGTACTTTGTATAAATCAAAAACATGGTATGTCGGAGTAAGAATCATTTTTGGTCCTTCTGTAAGTATCAGTGCCTGTAACACGTTGACTGTCTGTGCAAGCTGAGCCATTCTGACCCTATCGCAATGATTATTGAATATGTTCAATGTTGATCCTGCAATCAGCGCATCGCGAAGACTATTCTGCTGATAAAGAAATCTTGGATTTGTACCTGGTTCCTGATCAGTCCATATTCCCCATTCACCAACAACTAGAGCTATTCTCTTCTGTGCATCATACTTAGTCATTACCGAATCGTGACGTGTAACGATCTCTTCCATACGTAGAGCATTCTGCATTGTAGCGAAATAAGTAGCCTCAGTAAAGTCGGTAGCTGATCCCTGACTTGGCACCTGAGGACCCTGTTGCTGAGGAGCACCCTGTCCGCCACCCTGACCTCTGTTACCTCTTGGAGGACGCGTATAGTAGTGAATATCCATTCCCCACATACTGCCTCTTCCACCACCACCTGCCAGACCCTGCATCAGGACTTCTGTCCACTGGTAGTTAGTTCCACTTGCGCCGGTTGCAATTTTTTTGAGAGTTGTACCCGGATAGTTCTTTGCAAATGTTGAATATTGTTTAAATTGATTTACATAATATTCAGGTGACATATTACCACCACACCCCCAGCTTTCATTACCAACTCCCCAGAAAGTTACTCCCCATGGTTTTTCGCGACCATTTTGCTTTCTCATATTTGTCATTGGACTTACGCCGTCATAATTTAGGTATTCAATCCACTGCGACATTTCCTTTACTGATCCGCTTCCTACGTTACCAACAATAAAAGGTTCTGTTTTGAGCAGTGAACAAAGTTCAAGAAATTCATGTGTTCCGAAGCTGTTATCCTCGGTTATGTTACCCCAGTTGGTGTTTATCATTGTCGGGCGCTGGGTTCTTGGTCCTATGCCATCGCTCCAGTGATACTCATCAGCAAAACAACCGCCCGGCCATCTGAGGTTCGGGATCTGAATCTTTTTAAGAGCGTCAACAATATCGAGACGAATACGTCCCTGCTTTGGCACCTGCATGCCTTCGCTTACCCAATAACCATCGTAGATACATCTTCCGAGATGCTCTGAAAAATGACCATAGATGTGTCGGCTGATAGTATATTTTGAAGCTCCTGCATCAACAACCAGCGCCACAGACGACTGGCTATAGCTGCTAGAGCCAACTGCCAGTGCACATAAAATCAGTAGGATTTTTTTCATAATTAAAATTGGTTTGACTAATCAGTTTTTGAAATCAGGGTTATTTATAATTTTGTTTACGAATTTACATTTTTTTTCCTAAAATGAAGACATTTCTTCAAAACGGATATGGATCGTCTGGATATTGAAAGCAAAAACTTCTAACTTTAGACACTTCAAACTTTAGTTCAATTTAAATTCAATACAATTAATTATGAAACGATTTATTGTCTTTATTCTATTGTTTTCAATGATTACTGTTATTGCAAAGCCTCAGAATCAGCCGCAGACACAAAACCAGAATCAGCAACGTCCGTCCATGGCCAGACGGCCAAATCAGTCCGGGATGATTAACCTTGACAGCCTTCGCTGGCGCGATATGTGTATAGTTGCCGACCCAACTACTAAAACCTATTATATTGTAGGTCCCGGAGGAAGAAGCGTCAGATTTTATAAAAGTAAGGATTTGAAAACATGGGAAGGGCCACAAATGATCTATACCGCTCCTGCAGATGTATGGGGCGAAATACCCATTGTAAGCATCTGGGCGCCTGAAATGCATATGTATAAAGGGAAATATTATCTTTTCCTTACATTCGACAGCCGGAATAAATTATGTGAGCAATGGCTTAACTGGGAACGCAATGGACGCGTAACCCGCGGATCGCAGGTTTTAGTGAGTGATTCCCCTACCGGACCATTTACTGCTTTTGCCAACCATTCAACAATGCCGGTTGATATGATGACACTCGATGGCACTTTATGGGTTGAGGATGGAATTCCTTATCTGGTATATGCTCATGAATGGGTACAGGTTGTAAATGGATCAATAGGCTTTGTTCAGCTTAAAGACGATCTTTCTGATATAATTGGAACACCTAAAAACCTCTTCCGTGCCACCCAGGCAGCATGGAGTAAAACAAGTGATCAATATGGCTGCAATGTTACCGATGGTCCTTTCTTATACAAAGGAAAAACCGGAAAACTTTATATGGTCTGGACGAGCGGTGGTTACACCGGTTATACACAGGGAATTGCTATTTCAGAATCAGGAAAACTTGCCGGTCCGTGGAAACAGCAAGCGGAACCTTTGTATAAAGAAAATGGTGGTCACGGAATGGTTTTCACAACTTTTGAAGGCAAAATTATGATGGTTCTCCATTCACCAAATGACCCGAATGCACGTCCACGTATGTTTGAAATGGAAGATACCGGAGAAACTTTAAGAGTCGTAAAAGAATTTACGGGAGCGTAAATCTATTCAATACTGTCTGATTTATTGACCTGTCCTATTCTGATAATTCTGTTTTCGACCGGCTGATCAATAGTAATTGGTACCTGTTCTTCAATAGTATTTGCGGAATCGAGCTGGAGCGCTTTTACATCGGAAATACACAAAAGTTTGGAAAGACCGTGAAGTGCAAGAGTAACATTCTCCATTCCGGAGAGTTTATAGTCGCGGGGCATTATCCTATCGATCAGAATATATTTAAAATCGGCAGGGAAAGAATGTTTCCGTAACGATTCGTAACTACTTTCGAGTTTTATTTCTTTTGATGCTATCATGTCTTCAAGCACTTCTTTGAAATAAAGATTAATCATAGGTTCTACCTTGAACCCAATGTGAAAATCTACCCGGATTAAGACACCGGGAATTATCTGGGTAACCTGATAGTCAATTCTGTCGGGCTCATCTATCCTGTCAACATGAACAAGCCAGTATGTGTCTGCACGTTTAGGTTGTTTCTGGAAAATTGAGTATATAACCTTCGATTCTACCTGATCGGGTCTGTTTGCCTTAATTATATATACTAGATTTGTTGCATACTTCGAAACAGTCTTATCTTTGGAAAGGTCTCTGAATAAGTCGAAATATTTGTAGAGGTCAGTGAAAGTAACATATCTGTTTTTCAGTTTCCTTCCGAAGTACCACCCGTACATTACCAAAAAATATATAGAGGCCAAAAGCAGAGTGAACCATCCACCATATTTGAATTTGTGCAGGTTAGCAATTAAGAAACTTCCTTCTATAGTAAGATATACGGTAAGCATTAATAAAACCCATCTGTGGTTCCATCCACTCTGATAGGAATAATACGACAATAGTAAGGTCGTCATTATCATTGTAATAGTAATTGCAAGACCATACGCTGCTTCCATGTTTGCAGACTCCTTGAAGAAGAATACAACAAGGCTGCATGTTATCCATAAGAACCAGTTTACAAATGGCAGATAAACCTGTCCTCTGATAAATGTTGGATGCAGTATTCTGATCTTTGGCCAAAAATTAAGTGAAACAGCCTCGCTGAGCAAAGTGTAAGAACCGCTTATCAATGCCTGACTGGCAATTATGGCGGCTGCGGTTGATATTAATATTCCAGGGAGAAGGAACCAACGCGGCATAATTGAAAAGAATGGATTCAAATCGGCACCGCTTGTATCATTCATCATTATCCACGCACCCTGACCAAAATAATTAAGTAAAAGAGCTATTTTAACAAATATCCAGGAAACCCTGATATTCGCTCTGCCACAGTGACCCAGATCAGAATAGAGAGCTTCGGCCCCGGTAGTACACAGGAAAACAGCGCCCAACAGCACAAAACCTCCCGGATACTCACTCAGGAACTTAACAGCAAACATTGGATTTAAAGCTCTCAGGATATCGGGATGTATCATAAGTTGCAAAAATCCAAAAACTCCCAGCATAGTAAACCATACTACCATTATTGGTCCAAATGAACCTCCCACGAAATTGGTTCCGAATTGCTGAATAAAAAAGAGAGCAGCAAAAATGATAAGAACGATCAGAACTACAGGTATCTCAGAATTATAATACCTCAAACCTTCTACCGCAGAAGTTACAGTAATTGATGGTGTTATAACACCATCTGCAAGCAGGGCCGCACCACCAATCATTGTAAGAAGTGCTGCCCATCCTGATTTTCTTTTAATCAATGCAAAAAGTGCGAAAATACCTCCCTCACCATTATTATCAGCTCTCAGTGTGATAACGACATATTTAATTGTAGTCTGAAGCGTAAGAGTCCAGAAAATACATGAGAGCGATCCATAAATGAGCAGTTCGTTGATATTTTTATGGCCGGCAAGAAGTATTGCCTTCATGGTATACAACGGACTGGTACCAAGATCTCCAAAAACTATTCCAAGAGTAACGATTACCCCTGCCAGTGAGAGTTTTTTAATATCCAGATGTTTTTCAGTCCCCGCCATTTATTCCTGATTTATTGCTTTTTCCAAGGTAAAAATTAAACAAAAAGCCGCCAAAGTTAATAATTTATAAACATTTTAAGGATTACCTTATCCGGAATATTTTTTTTATAGACGTATATTTGGGCTTCTATCTCTATAAAGAAAAACAATAACCTGAAAAAAGTATTTATGAACCGGATTTATTCAATTCCAAAATCATTATTCTTCTTACTTATTTTAATACCTGTCTGTTTTTCTGCAAAGAGTCAGAACCGGCAGATCCCGGCACAGAAAATATCTTTCCTGTTTATTGGTGATATTATGGGACATGATGAGCAGATTTGGTCGGCAGAAAACAGGGAGACTCACACCTTCAATTATGATGATGTTTTCAAATATATTAAACCTGTAATATCAGAAGCCGATATTGCTATAGCCAACTTTGAGGTCACTCTTGACGGTACACCGTATATGGGCTATCCACAGTTCAGTTCTCCGGCAGCGCTTGCCTCCGCCTGTAAAAATGCAGGGATTGATTATATGGTATCGGCAAATAACCATGCTGCCGATCGCGGAAAAAGAGGAATAATAAGCACAATAGCCAGGCTTGACAGTATTGGAATACCACATACGGGAACATTTTTAAATCAGGCAGAGAGAGATAGCCTTTATCCTCTGCTGATTAATAAATCAGGGGTGTCAATTGCATTACTCAACTACACATATGGCACTAACGGAATAAAAGTTCCTGGACCGGTAATTGTAAATATACTGGATAAAGACCTCATAACTAATGATATTAAGAAAGCTAAAGATAAGAATCCTGATATTATTATCCTGTTTCTTCATTGGGGAACTGAGTATGACACCATACCTTCCAAAAGTCAGGTTGATCTTGCAGAATATTTCTTCTCAATTGGTGTAGATCTTGTAATAGGTTCGCATCCCCATGTATTGCAAAAAATGGTCTGGTTTAAAAATAACACGGGAGTAAAAGACGGAATTGTTGTATATTCTCTCGGTAATTTTGTATCAAACCAGAGAAAACCAAAGACCGACGGAGGTTCAATGGTGAGAATTGAACTTACAAAAATTGGAGATTCATTTAAAATTTCAAATGCGGGGTATTATCTCACTTGGGTCTATACCCCTATTGAAAAATACAGGAAAAAGTTTTTTATTCTGCCCTGTTCAGAGTTTGAAAACAAATCAGAATTCTTCAGCAAGCCCGATGATTACATTCTTATGAAAAAGTTTATTAATGACTCAAGAACGCTATTAAATAAACAAAATATCAATATCAAAGAGATTATTTATAACGGAAACACCAGGTTGTTAAATAATTAACATATTAAACGGGCATTTTATGACAGGAATTATTGAACTCGATGCTTTCTTATTCGGTATAATAAGTACAATTCCACTCCCAATCGGAGCTCTTCTGGCTTTAAAGTGGACCCCAAAACCAAAGGTACAGGCCTCAATGATGGCAATTGGTGCGGGAGCCTTACTGGCAGCGCTTACAATTGACCTTGTTGCAGTCTCAGTAGAAAAAGGACACTTCTATCCTCTTGCTGCCGGAATGATAGCCGGGGGATTGTTCTTTGTTATGCTTGATAAGGTAGTCAACAGCAGAGGTGGTTTTCTTCGCAAAACAGCAACGATACTGACTCATATTACAGCACGACAGAATAACCGGCAGAAAAAGCTATTCAGGCAGCTAAGCAAGGTTCGGTTCTTTCATAATATCTCACCCTCAAAGGCGAATCTTATTATCCCATACTTAAACCGGTATCATTACCGCCAGGGTAAAATTATGGTTCATGAGGGCGACCCCGGAGATTTGTTCTTTATTGTCGAAAGCGGCAGTGCATTATTAATGGACGACACAACCAACTCTGTGATAGGTTTTCTAAATCCAAATGACACTTATGGGATTGTTGAACTGATGACTGGCATAACTCACAATTATAATGTTTTAGTGAAAGAAGACATGCATGTATGGGTAATAAATAAGGAGTCGCTTGACAGGATTATATTACTCAATCCTGCTTTATCGAAAGAGCTGAAAGCACTTCTCACAGAGAAAATTCATTTACTGGAAGTGACGCATGAAATTCCAGTCGATAAAGCTGAGGTATGGTACAAAGAAGCCCTGGAACATTTTGAAGGTAAAAAATCCAATATTACGCAATCTGATGTTAATGAGGAAGTTTTCGAGCATGGTAATCCCTCTATGGCAATCTGGTTAGGAATGATGCTTGATGGTATTCCCGAATCAATTGTAGTGGGTTCAAGTCTTCTTCTTCATCCGACAATGAGTCTTTCGCTTCTTGCTGGTCTGGCAATTTCGAACTTTCCTGAAGCGTTGTCGAGTTCCGTTGGTATGAGAAAACAAGGTATGTCAAACCCCAAAATTATGATGATGTGGACTTCCATTATGATAGTGTCGGGATTTGGCGCTTTATTTGGTAATGTTGTCTTTGAAAACGTATCACCGATGGTTTTTGCACTAGTCGACGGTATAGCAGCCGGAGCAATGCTTACAATGATAGCTGAGACAATGCTGCCTGAAGCATTTCATATCGGAGGATCTGTCACAGGATTGTCGGCACTGGCAGGATTTCTGATAACACTATTATTCAAAGTAATCGGAGGATAACCATAAAAGCACTAAACGCATCAAGCTTGTTTTCTGCATTTCTTGATTTAGCTTTAAATTATTAGCTTTGCATAAAATAAACAGCACCTGATGAATTACGATTATAATACACAGAGGAAGTTAATGGCATTGCCGGAATATGGCAGGAATGTCCAGAAGATGGTAGATCATATAAAGACCATCGAAGACAGGGATGAGAGAAACCGTGCAGCTAAGACTATAATTTCTATAATGGGAAATCTTAATCCACATCTTCGTGATGTTGGAGATTTTAAGCATAAATTATGGGACCATCTTGCTCTGATAGCAAACTTTGAACTGGACATTGATTCTCCGTATCCTGTTCCCGAACCATCAAAATTCGTTGAGAAACCGAAACAAGTGCCGTACAGCAAGGGCGGTATACGATATCTTCACTATGGACGTATAATTGAACTTATGATTGATTATGCATCTGAAATGGAAGACGGAGATCAGAAGGAATACCTTACTACGCTGATAGTTAATCAGATGAAAAAATCGTACATCACCTGGAACAGAGGTCAGGTGGCCGACGAAGTAATTATAGGCAACATGAAATTATTGTCGAGAGGGAGACTTAAGATGACTGCTGGTGTGAGAATTCTTGAAGTAAAAGAACTCATTCCTCCTGTCAAGAGAAAACCTGCCGGCAAGCCCTATAACAAGCAACAGAATAAACAGTTCGTTAAGAAAAAAGGATACACCAGACATTAATGGGTACTTTTATTGTACAAGGTGGAAAATCGCTAAAGGGCGAAATAACGCCTCAGGGTGCAAAAAATGAAGCCCTGCAGGTAATTTGTGCAATTCTTCTCACTTCCGGAAAAGTTACAATCAAAAACATTCCTGATATCAGTGACGTTAACAAATTAATTGAACTGATTGGATGCATGGGCGTTAAGGTAACAAAGGAATCTAAATCTGTAACATCTTTCGAAGCCATTGATGTAAACCTTGATTATCTTCAGACAAGCGAATTCAGGAAACTTAGCAGCAGTTTACGAGGGTCGATAATGATTGTAGGACCTCTTCTGGCCAGGTTTGGTAAAGCATTTATCCCAAAACCCGGAGGTGATAAAATTGGTCGCCGGAGAGTCGACACTCATTTCATAGGTTTTCAAAAACTTGGCGCCAAATTCGAATTTGATACTACCGATCCTTTCTTTAAAGTTGAAGCGCCCTCATTGACAGGTACTTATATGCACCTCGATGAGGCTTCTGTTACAGGTACTGCCAATATTATAATGGCAGCAGTTTTGGCAAAGGGCCGGACAACAATTTATAATGCTGCCTGCGAACCTTATGTTCAGCAACTTTGCAGAATGCTGGTTTCAATGGGAGCAAAAATAGAAGGAATTGGCTCAAATCTACTTTATATTGATGGAGTTACAGAGCTGAAAGGCTGTACTCATACTATACTGCCTGATATGATCGAGATAGGATCTTTTATAGGGATGGCTGCCATGACAAAATCGGAGATCACTATTAAAAATACCTCATATGACGATCTT